>Ga0247727_10001050_pt1 | contig 67317 bp, 65 predicted proteins | sample WisWelCaveWW1625_FD_202498 | JGI IMG/M metagenome (GOLD analysis project Ga0247727, IMG submission 202498) | Biofilm microbial communities from Wishing Well Cave, Virginia, United States - WW16-25 | ecosystem: Environmental > Aquatic > Deep subsurface > Groundwater > Cave microbial mat | place... | reverse complement strand
ATGGGAAATGCATCCATCCTGCCAGGTTACTCCGTCTTTCAGCTGGCGCTCCCTTTCGCCTACCCTGATACGACTTTGTGAGACTTTGTTAAAGTTCGCTGGATACGAGTTTACGAGACTCGACAATAGCCAGTATTCAAAGTGGTCTCTTAGCCAGAAGTTGCAACGCACTCTTGTAATCAGAACGCCTTAGACGTAAGCAATTTAGACTAAATCTAGAACGAGCGCGGCAGCGCCAGCCAGATTTTGCCACTTACATTTAACCAGTTTTTCGATGGTCGCATACAGATCGTTTGGAAACTTTTGGTAGGGATCGCGGCCAGAGTCGAGAATGAATTCTCTCAACCACTTTGTGTCGTCTGAAGACCACTCGACACTGCCAACACTCCCAACCATAGTCATTCTATCAACATTGGATGTGGCTCCTCGGCGTACTTCTCTGGAGTTGATTATTGCGCCAATGGTCGTGCCTCCATAAGCATTGACAAAACATACCATGTTGTCGGGACTCGTGCTTTTGGTGACCAAAATCGAACCCGCAAGTCGGAGTTCAGCATCGTAAATCTCTCCCGCGTATACCGCTGGTTTTGCTCGAATTATCCCGACTAGATTGCCGCTGGAATTAACAGCATGTCCGTAATCTTCAAGGAGGAAGCGCAAGCCTCCAACTTCCGCGCCATATTTGTGTATTTTTACAATTGCCATTGGTATTTCACTTTTCTTCTGTTTTTGAGACTGGATTCAGGGAGAGCTATCTCACGATATGCGTTACGGTCGGCCGGAGGAGGTATTTTGACATGTATAGATATCTCGATAAGAAAACTATATCATGCTTCTTTTGTCAAAGAGTAGCGATTGCCTGCCGAAAGCCATCGGCTCTTGTTGCGCCAGCCCCTGATGAGTTTTCAGGCTTCAATCAGCGCTTCGCCTTTATGATAAGCGGGCGAATGGGTTTTGATTTTTTGCATGGCTTCGTGGTCGTAGACTTTTTCGCCGCAATTCGGGCAATCGTAAAATCCCACCTTTGGCACGATGTATGTTTGATTCTTGTATTTGCGGGTAAGGTCTCGCACCACACGCCGAATTTTTTCGCTGCCGCAGGTCGGACAAGTTTTAATTTGAAGTTTATCGTTCATGGTCATAGCGCTTTTTTTGACGAAATCAGGAAATAGTAGGTTTCGACGCCAGCTTCCTGTACCAATTTACCTTTGGAGTAAATCATCAGACCTTCCAGATTTGTACTTTGAATGATATGCAAATATTCTCTGAGTTGCGGACGATAGGGACTTGTAGAGCGGATGGTTTTGTAAATTGCCACAGCATTGACGATGGACTCAACAATATCCAGTTCAGTTAATCCGTTTGCTTCAAGCTCCATACTGGCTTTTTCGCTGAAGGCATAGTGTCCAGAAAGTATCGCTCTTTTAATGCGTACAAGAGTGTTGCTCACAGGATAAGTATAGCATGGGAGCTGCTCGTGCTTTGTTACTTTGTTACGCAAGAGCCGCCCAACAGTTTGCGCAAACCGCAACGATCAGGCATTTCGACAGGGTCACAAACTCATGCGCAAAACCACATCACGCTTCTTTCGGCAAAGTAAAGCGATTGCCCCCGTTCCCGGCATCACACACCTACCGCCACATATTCACTGACTGATTGGGGTTCGGGAATAGGCAGGCCATCCTCTTGCAACAATTCCAAATGCAAAACGATAGCTTCCTGTATAAGCGCCAAAACTTCTTCCCGTGTGTCGCCAACCGCAACGCATCCTGGTAAATCGGGCACATAAGCCCCGTAACTTTCCTTCCCCTGTTCAATAACGACCATGTATCGCATGGCTTACTCCTTGAGTTGAGCTTGCTTCAAAACGCTGTTTAGTGTGCCTGGCGGCATTTCCTTGCCTGAGTTACCCGATACAGTAACAGTGCCCGGTTTTTGGGGATGTTTGAATTGTCGGTGGCTGCCTTTTGTCCGAACTAAATACCAGCCATTCTCCTCGATCATTCTGATAACCGCTCGAACCTTCATATGTTCATTCTAATGAAACGGATTGTATCAGTCAACGGAAAAGCGGCCCGTCTGTTCATCTGTTATTTATCTTGCCTCACCATCACCAAATCCCGGCTCATCTCCTCGCCGGATGCCACCTCAAACACCCGCCAGCCCGCGGCCTCAAAGCCGAACCGCTCATAAAACCTGCGCGCACCTTCATTGTGCTCCCAAACATCGAGGACGATGCGCGGGGCGGTGCGCAAGGTTGGATGGGCCAGCGCCGTTTCCATGAGCGCTGTCCCGACCCCGCGGTTTTGAAATTCGGCAAGGACGTACAGCCGCTTCAACTCCTGATCGGTCCCGAAGAAAAACCCTCCATCCGGCACAGCCCAGCCAAACTGGACGTACCCGGAGAGGCGGCCCTCCTCCTCGGCCAGGAGGAACCCATCTTCTTCCAGCATCCGCCGGAAACTGTCGAGCGTGAGATGGCGCTCCAGCTGGGCGGCGAGGTCGGCGGCGCTCATCGAACGCCCGAAAGCTGTGGTGTAGGTTTCCATCGCCAGCTGCGAGAGGGGAAGGGCGTCGCCCATGTCGGCAACGCGGATGATCATACGGTTTGGTTGGCGCACAGCCGGCTGGTCAAAGTTTGGGTTTTCGGTGAGGCCCAGCCGGTTGCCAGGCGCGTTGCGTTTGCCAGCCAGGCGGCGGAAGGTCAAGGTGCGGCTTCGTTCATTACCGTATCCACGCTGATGTCCAGTTGCGTTGTCTCCCCGGAAACGAGCGTCAGCGTCGCAGGCAGGCCCTCCGCCCGCTCGATACCGACAAACGAAAAGTCAATCACATACGTGCCGGGCGAGATATACAGATGGAAAGTCCCGTCGGAGAGCACGGCCGCTTCCGCGATCAGGGCCGTGCCATCCTCGCCGTAGACCAGCACCTTGCGCCCCTCAAAGAGTTCGGGCGGAATTTCCGGGGTGGGCGCATCCACCTGGATCGGGCCGGGGCCGAGCGGGCCAAAAGTGACTTACCCCTCCAGGATGGCCATGGGCGGGGGCGGGAAGTCGTTGGGCGCGGCGCAGGCGGCCAAGATTACAGCTAAAACGGCGAACGCCGCCGCGAATTTTGTGATCGTCAACGTATTCAAGGAGTCAGGCGGCAGGTTTTGGCGATTTCCAGATGCCGACCAAAAGCAGGACTTCCACCGCTTTAGTGAACAGGCCCAGCCCGGATGCAAAGGCTTCGGAGCCATTGATCACGAAATAAAGCACGATCGTGAGGATGACGTAAGCGATGAAGACCCGGCGGAGCAGCGGGTTTTGCGCCTTGAGGAAATCCGGCGTCCAGAACACCGCCAGCAGGAGGAAAAAATAGCCGATCCCGTTCAGGACGAACAGGATGTTCAACCCGTCTGCCGGATCGAGGCTAAGCCCGCCATTGATGCCGAGGAACAGGTGGACGGCGGCGGTAATCGTGGTCAAAACGGTAATGACGGTGCTGGATGATAGGAATTTCATGATTTCTCCATTGGGCCATTTTAGTGAACTTGCACTGGGTCCTTGATGGCCCCGCGTTGCAGCAACGGCACATCATACCCCGAGTCCCACCCTTCGGGCGGCGCGGTTTTTTTCACACGCACGGCGGTATTCTTGTAATCGGGGATTTTGGCGCGGGCGTCGATTTTGTCCAGCGTCAGCAGGTTGGCGGCGGCCTCGGCGAAGTGGAAGGGGACGAAAACGGTCCCCCGGGGGCTGCGACCCGTCACGAGGGCACGCATCCTGATGGCCCCGCGCCGGGATCGCACTTCCACCCAATCGCCAGTTTCCACCCCAATCGGAGCCGCGTCCTGGGGGTCCAGTTCGCACACCGCCTCGGGGAAAGCCTCCTCGATGGCGCTCCGCCCGGTCATCGTGCTGCCGCTCCAATGATAGAGCACGCGCCCGGTCGTCATATTGAGCGGGTACTCGTCGTCGGGCTGTTCGCTCTGCGTACCAAACGGGATTTCCCAGAACTTGCCGCGGCCGCGGGGGAATTCCTCGGCAAAGAGGAAGGGCGTGCCGGGATGTTCCTCCGCGGGGCAGGGCCAATGGACGCCGCCCTCCGCGTCCAACCGGGCGTACGTAACGCCCCAAAAATCCGGCGTCATCGCCCGCATCTCCTCCCAGATTTCTTCGGGATGGGAATAGTTGAACCCGTGCGACAGGGTGAGACCCAGCCTATGCTCGATCCTGCGCCCGAGGTCGGCGAGGATATCCCAATCGGGGCGGGACTGGGCCACCGGGGGGACGGCGGCCCGACAGCGCTGGATGCGGCGATCAGAATTGGTGAACGTCCCGTCCTTCTCCGCAAAGCTCGTGGCGGGCAGGATCACATCGGCCAGCTCGCCCGTCTCGTTGATGAAAATATCCTGGCAGACGAGCAATTCCAGGTGTTCAAGGGCATGCAGGGCGTGGTTCTGGTTCGGCTCGGACATCATCGGGTTTTCGCCCATGACGAAGACGGCGCGCACGCCCCCCGTGAGGGCCGCGTCCACGATTTCGGTCGCGGTCAACCCGGGGATGGGGTTTAGCTTCGTTCCCCAGTAATTTTCAAATTTCGCTTTCACGTCCGCCTGCCCGACGTTCTGGTAGGCGGTATACACGTTGGGCAGCCCGCCGCTGTCCGAACAGCCCTGCACGTTGTTCTGGCCGCGCAGGGGGTTGAGGCCTGTCCCGGCTTTGCCAAGATGCCCGCACATCATCGCCAGGTTGACCAGCGAGAGCGTGTTGTCCGTGCCGTGCGTGGACTGGCTGATCCCCATCCCCCAATAAATGGCGGCGCGGTTGGCGTTCGCATAAATCCGCGCCGCCTCCCGGATGTCCTGCGCGGGGACCCCGGAGACCTCCTCGGCCCATTCGGGGGTGAACGTCTCCAGAGATTCGATATAGTCCTCAAACCCCTCCGTCCGATTGGCGATAAACTCGGGGTCGAAGAGTTGCTCCTTGACGACCACATGCGCCATCGCCTGGAACACCGCCACGTCCGTGCCTGGTTTCTGCCGGAGGTAGAGCGTGGCGAAATCAGCCATCTCGACCCGGCGGGGGTCAATGACGATCAGCTTGGCCCCGTTGACGCGCACCGCCTTCTTGAGGAAATTCGAGATGACCGGGTGCGTCTCCGTCGTATTCGAGCCGGTCACGATGAAGGCTTCCAGGTTTTCCATCTCGGCAATCGAGTTCGACATGGCGGACGAGCCGATGGAGAGTTGCAGCCCCGTCACCGACCCGGCGTGGCACAGCCGGGCGCAGTGATCGACGTTGTTGCTTTGGAAGAGCGCGCGCCAGACCTTCTGGAAAACGTAATTGTCCTCGTTGGTCGCCTTGGCGCTGGCATAGGCGGCGATGGCATTGCCCCCGTGAGATTGCGCGATCCGAACCAACTCATCCGCGACGAAATCGAGCGCCTCATCCCAGGAGGCTTCGCGCCAAACCGCGGGGGCGCGGCGTCCCTCCGACCGGTTGGCGCGGATGAGCGGGGTTTTCACCCTGCCGGGATGCCGCACATAATCCGTCCCGAACCGCCCCTTGACGCAGAGCATCCCATAATTGGGAGCGGCCTCAAAAGGCGCGCTGACCCGGTAGATGAAATTATCCTTGATGTGCAGGTTCATCTGGCAGCCCACGCCGCAATATGGGCAGGTGGTGCGGATGGTTTGGTCGGGGGTGATCATGGGAGGCTCCTGGATGCTTACGAATCGACATACCGATCCATGACGAGATCAGTAAATTTCAAAAGGTCGTTCAGGTCGGTTTGGATGATCGCAACTACAATTTGGATGTCGGTTTTCTCGTAGGCATGCACACTCAGGTTGCGAAAACCAACCATCCGGTTCAGGTTTCGCTGCAGGTCTGCCGGGATGATCTGGACACGGGCGAGTATCTCGAAACTCTCACGGCTGCTTGCCGGCGCGCCAAGTTTTTCGATGCGGATGATGTGATTGGCGAGGTCAATGGTTGTTTCGCAGGCGCGCAAGACGTTGAGGATCGCGGCATCCTGTCGGGTGTAATCCTGGGCGAAGTTTTCGCCGCCTGCGGCAAGCTCCTGGCGCGCCCGCATGATGCATCTCTGAATGGTCTGAACTTTTTCGATGATAATGTGGTTCATACCGGGTATATCCTTTTGGTCTCAAGGAAATCCAGGAGAATCCCGGCGCGTTCCTCGTTGAGTTTCTGGAACAAGGACATCGTGATGGCTTCGAAATTGTCGGCTTGATACTGGTCTGCGCAATATACTCGCTCGCCGTTGACCACAATCTCGAATTGCAGGACGGTATTGACCGTGCGAAGATTTACCAAATCCACCTCGCGCCCGGTTTGGGCGATCAGCGCTTGCTGTAGATCGCCAAGCGCAAACGTGGCCTGCCGTGCTTCCTGCGGTTGTAGTAATACGGCAATATCGAGGTCGCTGTCCGGGCGTTGATCTCCGCTGGCAAAGCTGCCGTAAACGTAAATCGCAGTTGCATTCGGATGCGCCTCAAGGATCGTGTGGGTGATTGCAGTCGGGCTAATTTTATTCTCCATCCTTCCGCCCCCTTTGCTGTGTCGCAAAGAAAATATCGTTTAGTAGGCCATAAGGGCGGGTGGTGCGGACGGTTCCGTTGGGGGTGATCATGGGGACGCTCCTGGATAAAACTATACCAATCCAGCCGTAAAGAGTATTTCTTCCAATATAATTTCAAGGGTTGGGGCTGAATGTTGGATGATCGAGTCTGATGAATGTTTGTGTTCGGTATAGGGGAGTTGGGGTCGGTGACGAGCGTTATCGTAGCGAAGAATCAATTGCTTGTTTTGATCCTGATAATGATAGCTGTACATGAGTTTTTGGATGACTGCTTCGTTTGCGTCCAGAAACTCGCTAAAATGCAAATCTGAACCATCAATGAACACGATAACGCCCGAGAGATAGGCTTGCTCTCCGGGCTGGGATTCGCTGTTCAGCCGGGCATCCGCCACGAAATTGGTTGCAGCAAAACGCTCCAGCAGTGCTTGAACGGCAGCCAGATAAGCGCTAATCAAGGAATCTAAGCTCCTGCATTTGCGCCAATTTGTCCGCCAGTCTGGTCATCAATTGGTATTCCCCTGCCCACTGCACATATTCCTGATCCCCACCCTCCAGATCTTCGGCAGCCATCTCCTGCATGAAGTCTTCGGATGAAACGCCATATTTCTGTTCATAAGGAGCAAGCCGCTTTCGCGCAAACTTCAGGGAAATCTCCAGGCGGGCAATTTCCCGCTCCACCGCCTGGCGCACAAGAAATAGTGTGTTTGCCGTTGATTCAATGGTCAGTGTTTCCATAGCGAATCTCCTTGCAGTAGGGACAGGTGGTACGGATGGTTTCGTCGGGAGTGATCATGGGAGTGTTTTGTTATGGTGAAATGGTGTCAATCACTATTCATCCTAAAAACTTGATCAAAAAATTGGCTTTGATCGAGAGACGCCTGCCATTGCCGATGCCGTTTGACAGTTTCGAGACGTTGCTGGCGAGGCAGGTTGAGAAAACGCATGGTTTCAACCGGACCCAATGCTTGCATCAATGCGCTGATGGCTTTCAAAACAAGTTCTTCCTCTTTTAAGTAAGATGGATTTTTCATTTGAGTTGCTCCTTGTCACAATAAAACGTAGGCGAACCATGCCAGTTGGATAGCGAAAGCTGCCTGAGCTTTTTTAGCAGGCGATCATCCACAGATACAAAATCCGCATGTGCAAGCTCTGCAAATGCAACATGGGCCGCGTCAGAGATTCCAACACCCTGCGCCACCAATTCCTCAGCCCTTTTTCGAGCGGGTTTCATGTTGCCGTCAATGCGCTTGCCCAAGCCATCAAGCAACAAAAGAAGTTGAGTTCGTTCTTCCTGTTCCGGGATGTTCTCTATTTCCAAAAAGTGGGCTGGAGAAACTGCAAGGCTTAACTTACCCTGCCGGGCATAAGCCAGGATGAGATTGATCGCATTCGTCTCCAACTGAATCCGAATCTGACTTTGGTCATCGTATGGTCTGCATAATGCACAAACATCAAGGTAAACAGGTTTTGCAACCATATCTGAAATACTCCGCAATCAGTGTAATCATTTCGCTGAACTGTGTCCACCGGCAATACATTCTGCCTTCAGCCTCACGCCTCCTCCCCGCTCCCGGCAGCGCGCTTCCTCCCCCGCTTCTGCCGCGTCGCAAAGAAAATGTCATCCGGGTTCATCCCCTGTTCGAGCAAGCTCTCCCGCTTCGGCTTGAGCGCGCCTGTCGGGCACACGCCCACGCACTGCCCGCAGAAAACGCAGGTGGTGTCCAGCATGCCGTCGTCCATGAAGGTGCCGATCGTGGTGTGGAAGCCGCGCCCGTCAAAGTTGAGGGCGTAGGCAAACTGGGCGTCCTCGGCGCAGACCTGCACGCACCGCCAGCAGTTGATGCACTGGCTGTAATCCCGCAGGTAGAAGGGGTTGTCGTCCATGACCGGGGATTCCCGGCGTTCACCTGTAAATCGTTCGGGATTTGCTTGGTAATTGGCAATCAGTAATTGAATCTCGGGGGCTTGTTGCAGATCAACCGTGGAGGCGAGCATTTCCAACAGGGTGCGGCGACCCCGGTGAACGGAGTCGGTATCGGTCTGGATGTTCATCCCCTCGGCGCACTCGGTCACACAAGCCGCTAGTTGCACCCGCCCTCCGCCCTCCACGGAACACACCCGGCACAGCCCGTTGGCGGTCAGGTGCGGGTGATAGCAGACGACCGGGATCGTGACCCCGGCTTGTGCCGCGGCACCCAGCAGGGTCGTCCCCTTTAGGACGATGACGGCTTGCCCATTTATGGTGAGCGTGACAGTTTCGGGGGAGTTCATGGGGCGAGTATCCTTTCCGGGCAGGTGTAGATGCGCATCCGGCTCTGCCGCAAGTAGCCGATCACGGTGATGCCCCACGCCGCCGCCAGCGCGACGGACAGGCTGGTGGGGGAGGTGCGGGAGCAGACGATGGGGATGGCGAGCCGCCGCGCCTTGTTGAGCATCTCACTGCTGATGCGCCCGCTGGAAAGCAGGATGGCGTCGCGGGTGGCGATGCCCGCCTGCAACGCCGCGCCCGCCAGCTTGTCAATGCAATTGTGCCGACCCAAATCTTCCACTTGCAGGAGGATTTCCGTGCGCGAGGCGAGCGCGGCGGTGTGGATGCCGCGCGACCGCTGGTACAGGCGCGCCCCCAGTTGAAGCTGGCGCATCAGGGACGCGAGTTCACCGGGGGATGCGGTCGCTTCGCTCTCAAGGGGGGGATGTGCCCCGGAAAGATCGTCAAACGTCACGCCGCCCCCGCACCCGGCGGTCGTGATCAGCCGCTCCGGCGGCGTAAAGTCGCGCGTCAGCCAGACATCGGCGCAATGGTTGTCGGAGAGATGGAGGGAAGCCACGTCGCCCATCCCGGCAATAACGCCCTCGTTGTAGAGGAAACCGAGCGCCAGCTTGTCGAGATCGTTGGGCGAACACATAAACGTTGCCAGCTCGCGCCCGTTGACGGAAATGCACGCCAGCGTCTCCTCCACGATCTCGCCCGCGATCACCTCCGGCGCGCCGCCATTGAGGGCGATAAAGGTAGCGGGCTTCACCCCGCCGGTGGTTCGCTGATCAATGCGCATAGCCATTACTATCCTTCCGCGACCTCGCCCTCTTCATGTACCCAAAGATACGTAAATTTCGCGATGGGCTGCAACCATGAGATCATTTCGGCCAGCTTTCGGTAACGCGGAAAGTCAGGAATTGCAACGCCAAGTTCCGCGTCACTGGATTCGCCGCGATAACGCAGCATATCAAAAACCACACCCTTGAACCAGTGTCCAGCCTGGGTGGATGGTCGAGTTTTGGCTGTACCTTTAGGAAAACCCTTAACAGATACCCAAAGTTTTACTTTGCCTTTTTGCGCCACAATATCTTTGCCGTGCTCCTTGCTTGCTGTGTCAGCAACGGAAAGTATTGCATACCCCTTCTCCACTAAATGCCGCACTACCGCGTTTTGGACGTTTCCTTCCCAGAACCATGGCTGATCACCTGTCTCTATGTTTATTCTGGGGGAGTTTGAAACTACAGTACGGGGTACCTGCTTGTCAAGCCAAAAATTGTGGATTTTGCCATTTACGACCCTGCGCATCAAGAAACCTTCCGTTTCTAGCTGTCTGCATCTTGAGTTAGCTTGTTGCCTTGCCTTTAGATTTAACGCTCTCGCTAAGTCGTCATCATCAACCCCGTCTGGATGTCGCTTTAGATATTCTATGATTCTGTCTCGGATCGTCATTTGCCATAAACTCCTCTTGCCAATTACGGATTGCGAACGCTCAATCTCCAATCTCTAATCTCCAATCTCAAATCTCTCGTCTTCTAACGCACTCAACACCGCACTCGCCGCCGTCTGTCCCAGCCCGCACAGCGAAGTCTGTGTCATTGCAAAGCCAATATCCTGCAACGCCAGGCGGTCTGCTGTCCCCAGTCTCCCGTCTTTCCCCAAAATCTCCTTCTGCCGCTGCGTGCCGAGTGAGCAGGGGAAACACTTGCCGCAGCTCTCGTGGGCAAAGAAGCGCGCCAGCTCGTACAGCGTTTGCCGCAAATTGGCGGTCTCGTCGAAAACCTGCACCACCCCGGAGCCGAGCGGGATGTTCTTCGCGCGGGTGTCCTCGTAGGTGAGCGGTGTATCCAGTTGATCAGAACCTATGAACCGTCCCGCCGCGCCGCCCATCAGTACAGTTTGGATGGACTTCCCTCCAGGAACCTCGCCCGCCATATCGATCAACTCCCGGATGGTCGCGCCAAACGGTAGCTCATACACCCCCGGCTTTGCCACGTGTCCACTAAGGCAGAATAATTTTGTCCCCGGCGAACCCGCCGTGCCAACCGATTTCCACGTTTCCAGACCGCGCTCCAGCACAGCCAGGAATGCCGCCAGGGTCTCCACGTTGCTGATCGCCGTAGGCTGGTCAAAGAGTCCATTCGTCACTGGGAAAGGCGGTTTGATGCGCGGGAAGCCGCGTTTGCCTTCAATGGCTTCAAATAACGCGGTCTCTTCGCCGCAAATGTACGCCCCTGCCCCGAGGCGGAGTTCAATGTCAAAATGGAATCCCGTTTTACCCAGAATGTCCTGCCCCAAAAATCCCGCCGCCCGCGCCTGCCGCACCGCCGCCTCCAGCCGGGCAAATGCCCGCGGGTACTCGCCGCGCACGAAAATCCAGCCTTGCTCCGCGCCGGCGGCGTACCCGGCAATCGTGACCGCCTCGATGATGCTGAACGGGTCGTCCTCCAATAGCACGCGGTCTTTGAATGTGCCCGGTTCGCTCTCATCGGCGTTGACGACGATATGCTTGGTTGCGGGCGTCCCCGCCGCGCCGCGTGTAAACCGCCACTTGCGCCCAAGGGGGAACATCGCCCCGCCGCGCCCCACGATTCCCGAATTTTCAGCGAGGCCGATCACGTCTTCGGGGGATATGGCCAGGGCGGCGCGCAACCCGTGGTAGCCGCCGTGCGCCTCATAGCTGGCGAGGCTGGCGGGGTCCGCCACGCCCACGCGGGCCAGCACCCACCTCGGGGAGCCGTACACCTTCGGGGCCGGTTCTGGGTGCGCGCCAGCCAGGAAGCCGGGGACAGACTCCGGGGTCAGGTCCCCGGCGGGGCGCGTCCCGTTCAGCCCGGCGGGGGCGTATTCACACAGCCCGAGGCAGGTCACGCGTTCGAGGGTCACTTCCCCCGCCGAATGTTCGTTCACCGCTGCCCACACTTTGTCCGCGCCGGCCAGCGAGCAGGCCGGGTCTTCGCACATGCGCACGACTTGTTTGGCAGTTGGCTGGTTGTAGAACATGCTGTAAAACTCGACAACGCCATGCACCTCGGCGGCGGGGACACGCAGGGCGCGGCTGATGGCATCCTGCACCTCGCGCGGCAGCCAGCCGTACAGCGATTGGGCGTGATGGAGCGCCGGGAGCAGCATGGTGCGGCCGCGGGCCGACATGGTTTCGAGGTGGGCCAAAAGGGGGGCGAGGTCTACGGGGGTCATCGCGGCTCCGGGGAGGGGTGTTTCAATTATAGCATCCGGGTCAGGCGGGTTTGCGCAGGAAGATAAGCCAGTAAATGGCGGCCACAAGCAAGGTCCCGCCGATCACATTGCCGATGGTGACGGGGATCAGGTTTGCCACAAAAAAATTTCCCCAGGTCAGCCGGGTGAGTTCCAGCCCGGCGCTGGCGGTGAAGACCGGGTCGAACGCCTTAATCAACAGGCCGAGCGGGATGAAATACATATTGGCGATGCTGTGCTCAAACCCCGCGGCGACAAAGGCCGTGATCGGGAAAATGATGGCGAGGATTTTATCCACTGTCGTGCGGGCGCTGAAGGTGAGCCAGACGGCGAGGCAGACGAGGGCGTTGCACAGGATGCCGAGCACGAGCGCCTGCCAGAAGCCGAGGCTGACTTTGGCCGCGGCGATCCCCAGCGCCGCCTGTCCCACCAGCCCGCCGCCAAAGGTGTACTGCCCGCTGGCATAGAGCAGGATGGCCGTCCCGAACGCGCCGATAAAGTTGCCGATATAGACGACGCCCCAGTTGCGCAGGAGTTGGCGCGTGGTGACTTTGCGCCCGGCCCAGGCCATGACGATCAGGTTGTTCCCGGTGAAGAGTTCCGCCCCGCCGACGACGACGAGGATCAGCCCGAGGCAGAACGCCAGTCCCGTGAGCAGGCGCGTGACCCCATAGGGGAGCGTACCCGCCGCGCCCGCGCCGACCGTGGTCGAGAAGATTGCGCCCAATGCGATAAACGCCCCGGCGAGAATCGCCAGGAACAGGACTTTGAGCGGCCCGGCTTTGGCCTTGCTGACGCCGATGTCTTCGGCGCGTTTTGCCATCTCGGCGGGGAGCAGGGAGTCAATGTGGATTTCGGTCATCTTGGTTTCCTCCATTTCAGGTGTGCATACTATACCCTCTGTCGCGAAAGGTTGCATGGTCGATAATCCCGCAACCGACGGGGCAAAAGACAGGAAATTGTGCCCCCAGTTCCGCCTCTACTCCATGTCATTGCGAGCGATTTTGCGAAGCAATCCCCCCCCGAGCGAGGAGATTGCTTCGTCGGCAAAAAACGCCTCCTCGCAAAGACAGTCCGGGCGGTTGCGATTTCTCTTACATAAATTTAATCGGTCTGGTCTTCCTATCCGCGCCTGCCGATGATATAGTTCACGCCGTTTAACTAATTAGCCGGATTAACCATGTCTCAAGACTTTATCAACACGCTCCAGGAATGGACGGAAATTTCCCTGCACCGCACGATGCACGAGTTCGGGCAATTCATGCGCGGCCAGGGTATCTCCATGCCGCAAATTTCGGTATTGATGCGGCTGCATCACCACGGGGATTGCCCGGTCTCCGAAATTGGCCGCCATCTCGCTGTCACCAACGCCGCGGCCAGCCAGCTGGTCCAGCGGTTGGTCGAGCAGGGCTACCTGGCCCGCACCGAAAAACCAGGGGATCGCCGTGTCCGCCACGTATCATTGACGGACAACGGGCGCGCCCTCGTCCAGCGGGCGGTGGAAGCGCGGCGGGTCTGGATCGACCAGATCGCCGGGCAGTTTGATGAGGCCGCGCAAGCCGGTATCCGGGCGGCCATGTTGGCGCTCATCGGCGCATTGCGCGAGGGCGAAACCCCAATCCCGCATTTGGAGGAAAAATCTTGACCAACGCTGAATCGAAATCCCGGAGTAGCCGGGAAAAAGGGGCCGGTCGCCGCGCCCGCTCCATGGGGGCCGCGGCCCCTGGAGGCCCCGGTGGCCCCATGGGGGGTGGCCGTCCTGTCGTCAAACGCGGCTCGCTCGGGAGGGCTGTCCGTTACCTGCGGAAGTATGGGCGTCAGGCGTTCCTGCCGTATCTCTTCCTGATCGTGGCGACCCTGGCGCAACTGGCCGTCCCGCGCATGATCCGCAATATCATTGATGCCGTCACCGGGGGCGTGCTGGCCGGGTATGTCTTGGAGGCGCTGGATAAAATCCCGGAAGCGTTCCGCGGGCAGGCCCTGCCAAAAGTTCTCGAATTGCTCGGCAAACCAGCCGGGCTGTCGTTTGATCAGTTGGTGGAACAGCTCAATTTTGACATCACGGATGCGCCGCGCGCCCTGCTGACCGCCGTGATTGCCATCGTCATCTTTGCCATCGTACGCGGCTTCTTTGCCTTTTTGCAAGTCTACTGGGCGGAACGCAACTCGCAAAACGTGGCCTATGACCTGCGTAACGACCTTTTCTCAAAAATCCAGAAATTGTCCTTCTCCTATCATGATCAAAACCAGACCGGCCAGTTGATGGTGCGCGCCACCGATGACGTGGAGAAAGTCCGGCTGTTTATCGGGCAGGGGTTGGTGCAACTGGTGGGCGCGCTTGTGCTGATAACGGGGACCCTTATCCTCCTCTTTACCACCAATGTCCAGCTTGCCTGGGTGGCCGTGCCGATCCTACCTGCGGCGCTGATTCTTTTCGTGTTTTTTGGCACGGTCAGCCGCCCGCTTTTTGCCCAGGTGCAGATCAAGCTGTCCAACCTGAATACCATCCTGCAGGAAAACCTCGCCGGGATGAAGGTGATCAAAGCGTTTGCGCGTGAGAAGGAAGAGCAGGCCAAATTCGATAAATCCGCCGACATTGTCAAGGATCAGCAAATCTCCCTGACCAAGCTGTTCGCCTTCCTGTTCCCGCTCATCTTCATGGTGGCGAACCTGGGGCAGGCGGCCATCCTGTATTATGGCGGCAAACAGATCATCAACGTCACCCTGACCCTGGGTGAGTGGCAGGAGTTCAGTCTGTACCTCGTTTACCTGTTCCTGCCGATCGCCCAATTTGGGATCGTCATCACGCAAATGGGGCAGGCCGCGGCCTCCGCTTCCCGCTTCTTTGAGATTATTGACGCAAAAAGTGATGTCACCGATAAGCCGGACGCCAAAACGCTCACCATGCAGGGTAATGTCCGCTTTGAGGATGTCACCTTCCGCTATTACGAAAGCGGCGATCCCGTCCTGCGCAATGTCAGTTTTGAGGCCAAAGCCGGGGAAACGATCGCCCTGCTCGGCGCAACCGGCTCCGGCAAAACCACGATCATCAACCTGATCCCGCGTTTCTACGACCCCACCGAAGGCCGCATCCTCGTCGAAGACGTGGATATTCGTGACCTCACGCTGGACTCCCTGCGCTCACAAATCGGCATCGTCCTCCAGGAGACCACCCTCTTCAGCGGCACCATCCGCGAGAACATCGCTTTCGGGAAACCGGATGCCACGCTGGAGGAAGTCGTGGACGCCGCCAAAGCCGCCGCGGCGGATGAGTTCATCACCGCCTTCCCGCAGGGGTACGAGACCCCGGTGGGCGAGCGCGGCGCCACCCTTAGCGGTGGCCAGAAACAGCGCATCGCCATCGGCCGCGCTCTCCTGCTCAACCCGCGCATCCTCATCCTCGATGACTCAACCAGCAGTGTTGACCTCGCCACCGAGGCTAAAATCCAGCGCGCCCTCGACACGCTGATGAAGGGGCGCACCAGTTTTGTCATCGCCCAGCGCATCAGCACCGTCATCAACGCTGACCAGATCCTCGTCCTCGACCGCGGCGCGATCGCCGCCCGCGGCCGCCACGCCGACCTGATGGAAACCAGCGCCATCTACGCCGAAATCTATTCCTCCCAACTTGTGGAAGATACCGTCGTGGAGGAGGCTGTACCCGACGTAGCATAGCCCCTTGTGGGCGGCTTGCGGGCACGGGACCGGGCACGGGCACAAGGCCCTAGGCTACAGGTCGGTTTCAATCTACCCTAATTAATAATTTGGAGTAAACCATGTTTGGTGGACAAGACGGCTTGCGCCGCATCATGAGCCAGGACACCCTCAAAGCCAGGAGCGTGTCCGGCACCTTAAGTCGCTTTACCGGATATTTCAAACCCTACTGGCCCATGTTATTCCTCGTCGCGGTCTTCGTCGTCGTCTCAACCTGGACGGGTGTCACCGCGCCGGATGTCATCGGCCAGGCGGTGGATTGTTACCTCGTCCCCGAACAGGCAGGCGGATTGGCCGGTTTCCCCGTGGAGGAAGGCGCGGCCCCCAGCGCCGCCCAATCCAATTGCTGGTTTCGCGCGGGTCATGACCCCAAAGGATTTACCCAGCCCGTCATCCTCGCCGTTTTCAAAACCGGCGGCTTCCCGCTGGCCCCGGCCAACCCCGCTGAACTCACCTCCGTGGCCAGGCTCGCCGGATTGGGACGCATGATTGCCGTCGTCATCGGGTTGTATGTCGCCGGGGCAGTCCTCACCGGGCTGACCTTTTATACGATGACCTGGGCCGGTCAGCACGTCCTGCGCAACCTGCGCGCCGAAGTCTTCCGGCACTTGCACAAACTTTCGTTGGGCTATTACGCCGAGCATGAAGCCGGCGACCTGATGAGCCGGATCACCAGCGATTCGGAAACGATCCAGCAGGCGTTGTCATTTGCCCTGATCAACGTGTTGAGCGGCGTCCTCCTGATTGTGTGGACGGCTTACAACATGCTGGTCCGCAGTGTGCCATTTGCCCTGCTCAGTCTGCTTATTGCGCCGGTCATGATCTTCGTGACCACCTGGTTTTCCACGCAGGCGCGCAAAGCGTTCCGCAAAACGCGCGAGGAAATGGGCAGTATCAACGCCGAATTGCAGGAGGGCATTTCCTCCGTGCGCGAGGTGCAGGCCTTTAACCGGGCCGATGAGAACATCGAAAACTTCCGCAACACCAATGCGGCCAACCGCGACGCCAACATCCGCGCCGTCGTCTTTACGAGCGCGCTGGCCCCCACGCTGGAGGGACTGGGCTATGTGGCGCTGGCGATCGTGGTGGGGGTGGGGGGGACGATCCTCTTGAATGGTGGCGAATTGTGGGGCACCACCGTTTCCCTGGGGCTGGTGATCACTTTCCTCGCCTATGCCCAGCGGTTCAACCAGCCCATCCAGCAAATCGCCGTCCTCTGGACAAATCTACAAAACGCCGTGGCCGGGGCTGAACGCATCTTCGGCCTGCTCGACGTAGAGCCGGGGATACAGGACAAGCCCGGTGCGGTGGATATGCCCCAAATTCGGGGCGAGGTCGAATTTGTGGATGTGGAGTCCGAGTACAAATCTGGCGAGCGCGTGCTGGATGGTATCAGCTTCAAAGCCGAGGCCGGGAAGACCATTGCCATTGTCGGCCCGACCGGGGCGGGCAAGACGACGATCATCAACCTGATCCCGCGGTTTTATGACACCCTCAAGGGCGCGGTGAAAATTGATGGGCTGGATGTGCGTGATGTGACGATGGCAAGCCTGCGGCGGCAGATCGGCATCGTGTTGCAGGACAGTTTCCTGTTCAGCACGACGGTGATGGAAAACATCCGCTTTGGCCGCCCGGATGCGACCGATGAGGAAGTGATCGCCGCAGCGCAACTGGCCCGCGCCGACACCTTTATTGAGTGCCTGCCTGATGGGTACGCGACCGTCCTTGGGGAGCGCGGGAGCGGGTTGAGCCAGGGGCAGAGGCAATTGATCTCGATCGCGCGCGCCGCGCTCGCCAATCCCCGCATCCTCATCCTGGATGAGGCGACCTCCAGTGTGGATACGCGCACGGAGCAATTGATCCAACAGGCATTGGATCAATTGCTGGCCGGGCGCACGTCTTTCGTCATCGCCCATCGGTTGAGCACGATCCGCAACGCCGATGAGGTGCTGGTTTTGGACAAGGGGAAAATTGTGGAGCGCGGCCGCCATGAGGCGTTGCTGGCGCAGAAGGGGTTTTATTACGACATCTATCAGAGCCAGTTCTGGCGGGCGGAGGACGCAAGCGAACCTTCCGACAATGGGTCGGGTACGCTCAGCCCGGCCCCGACAGCCTGAAACGAACACGCCCCAATAGCAAGATTGGGGCGTGTTCGTTAGTAGTACGATTTTGCGAATCGTTCCCGAACGAATTGGAAATTCGTTCGACTCCGGCTAACGCAGCGTACAAAGCGCCTGCCGGATTTCGCCGAGATGATAAGCGGTGTGAACGAGGATGGCGAGCGCGCCCCCCAGGGGGGCAGGATCATCCCAGGAATCCAGCCCCCGGAGAAGGGTGGACACCCGACGGTAAACGGTATCCAGCCCGGATTTCAGCGCACCCCATTCCGCCTCGGTGACGGTGCCCACCGTTCGCCAGATTTCCCCCCAATCCACTTTCCCGGCGGGTTGTTTAAGGATGTGGCGTTCCAGCACTTCCAGGAAAAAGGTGACGTGGGCGACCTGCGCGGCCAGCGTGGCGCATTGCCCGCCAACCGGGATGGAGGCCTGCGCGGCGCTGATCCCGGCGAGCGTGTTCAACAGCGAATCGACTTCATCGAGGTACACGCCATGATGCGTTTCAAAGGTCTCTTCAAGGGCGGCAAAATATTCCTGCGCAAAGCGTTCCTGCCCAATTTGTTTGTCCATTACGGTCTACTTGTGATACATCAAGACATCGTGTTGTAAGATAGCACCTTATCAATCGAATAACCATCAATAGATCGTGTGCAGGACTTACGCAAGACACATTTGAACGCCGGGCGACTTGATTTGTTGGCGCAGATATTCGTCCAAAAGGTCATGCTTGACGCGATAAATGGTTCGCTCGGTTTCAAGCGCCACTTGTTTGAGACGAACCCAAACCAGCATGGCACAGCCGATGTGATTTCTGACAAGCCTTGCTCGGCGGCACTGATTTCCTTCAATGCCGGTTAGCCGCTTGGTTTCCCGGTGAAATTGCTCGACCTGCCAGTTCGGCAATGCGGGCTGTCGCCTGGTCATCGGGCTGGGTGCGCTCAAAGAGCTGCGGAGCCTGCTCCAGAAACTGCTGTTTCCAGCGGCTGAAAATGGTATCTTTGAGACCCTGTTCCCGGCAGATCTGGCTGGCGGTTTTCTCGCCCATCAAAACCGAAAGCACAGCTTTGGCTTTGAATTCGGCGGTAAATGTTCTGCGCGTACTCATCGTTATCTCCTGGGGTTGGACACAGGTTTCCACTATAACATGTGTCCAACTTTAGGGGTCCACTACCGATTCAACCCCATAACACTTTCAATAACCGTTACCGAGATTTAGCGGTAGAACAGGCGCAAAGGGCGGGAACCGCTGCATTCACGAAATGAATGGGAGGATCATTTCAGATAGGGTCGCCTCCCTCACCTCATGACCATCGCTCCTCTGCTCCTCTCCATCCCCCATTTCGACAACCGATAGTCTCCATTACCCCAGCCCCTGCCGCCGCCGCGTTTTTTCGATGAAGTCGCGCACGTTATCCGGGGAGAGCGGGCGGTTTCGGCTGGTGATCACCCAGCCGGGAGCCCAGAATTCCCCGGAGGGGTTCTCATCCAGCAGGCGGGGGAATTCGTGGAAAATGCGGGCGCTGGTGGTGCGGGCGGTAATCTGCATCAGGTAGCCGGGCGCGGTAGCCGAGTGTGCGCTCACCATCCACTGCAAATATTCCGGGCGGACGGAGAGTTGTTCCAGCCGCCAGTTGAACGCCACGCAGATCATGGGCAGCCACTCCTCCATCTTTTTGGCGAGGTCGCGCACGAGGTGGTGATGCGGCAGGCGGGGAACCAGCAGGCAGGCAAAGGTGATATTCGAGAAATTGGCCGAGTCCGGTTCCAGCCGCAGGATCGACTGGCTGTCTTCGATCGGGATGGTCGTAGGCCGCGTCTCCGACATGCCCTCAGGGGCCGGGTAGATCGGCTGTTGGGGCAGGCGGGTGCTGGGACGGGTCTCGTCGGCAACGGGGGCTTCCTGATAGGGGAAGGGGACGGCGGGCAAGTCGAGCGCCAGCGGGCCGGTGATGGACGGGTCGCTAAGGAGTTCCTCAAGGAAACCGCGCGGGCCGTCGGCCATCGTTTCGGCGGGCATCCAGTCGGAGGGGATGGCTGGGGAGGAGGCGTCCGCCTGGGGGGCAAACCAATCCAGGGGGATCGCGTCGGCTTGGAGGGAGGAGGGCGGTTCCACGGGGGCAAGATCGAGATCAACGGGGGTCAGATCGGGTTCCCACCGGGGGAGGCGATCCCTGAGAGGTTCGGCGTCCCCCGTTGGCCCGGAGCCGTTTTCGTGACGGGGCGCGGGTTCCACACGCGGGAGATCATCCTCCTGCGGGGCCGAGGCGAGTGCGTGAGCGAGGTGGCTGGCCTGGGAGCGGATTTTGCTGAAGGGGGTGCGGGCGTCAAAGACGAGGGCGAGGACGAGTTCGCGCACCAGCGCGGTGGCGTAGAGCATGAATTCCTGGCCGTTTTCGAGTTTGACAAATTGGGCGAGGTCGGTGCCGCTGTGGCGGCCCCATTGCCGCCCGACGAGGCTGGCGAGGTTGTGGGAGTCCGGTTGGGGCAGGTCGCCGGCGTAGGCCCAGAGGTCTTCGCCGCGCACGATGAGGGCGGCGCGGGCGGCGGTTTCAAGCGAGAGGCGGGCGAGGTATTGGGCGGCGCGGTTGACGTCCTGGAGCCAGGGGAAGGGGAGGTCCTCGGCGGCGGGCAGGTCTGCCTCGGTGGGCAGGTTTTGGGATGGTTGGGATGGGGCCACGGAAAGTTTGGCAAGATCGACCTGGCCGCCTTCAAGCACCTTGCCGACGATCTTGAGCATGTCGGGCAGGTAGAACGGTTTGGTCAGGTAGGCGTGCGGGGTGATGTGCTGGAGGATCGGGTGGGCCGGGTCGTTGCCCGGCGGGACGACGATCAGGCGGATGGAGGCATACCAGTCGAAGAGTGTGTTGATGAGTTCGCCGGGAGGTACGTCGGTGGTGTCACAGTCGAGGATGGCGAGGTTGAAGGCGCTGTCCTGCGCCAGGTCGAGGGCGACGATCCCGGAATCGGCGAGGGCGACGTCGTAGCCGCCGTCATCGACGAGCGCCTGGCGGATGAGTTCGCCAAAGCCGCCGCTGGGGGTGATCAGGAGGATTTTTGCAGACATGCGATAGTTGCCCTTTATGAGTTTAACATGTGCATATGGGCCAAGCAAGACAGGTTGGTGGCAATCGAGTGGCAGGTTGCAAGGAATCGGGGAGGGTAAAAGGTGCGACGCACTTTCTCAAGTGCGTCGCACCTCATTAGGACAGCCGGATGAGATCGCCATTAATCTAAGCGTGATATGCTTTCGCGACCATGCGAGTTCTTTTAAAGACAATTGTGTTTGCCCTGCTGTTCGTTGCAGTCGGTATGGGGAGCGCTGTGATACTGAATGTATCCGCAGAAGAAGCCGCCGAGGAAGATGATCCCCGGCAAACAGAAATTGTCGTCAATGTCACTGAATACCAGTGGTGGCTCACCCGCTGGAGCAACAACGAGGTGGTTTGCGGCGTGGGCGTGGAACATGAGGGCATCCCCACCTCCCTGGATATGCTGTATGAATGCGGCCAGAAGTTGTACCAGGAATGGATCACCACGCCGCCCTGTGCCGCGGCTGTCGAGAATGGCGATACCAGCGAGTGCATCGGGCTGTACCTGTTCTTTGCCTTCAACCAGACCATCCAGAAAACGGTGAAAGTGGAATTGCCCGCACCCACCGCGTGGCTCGACCTCCTGGACTGTTCCCACACCCAAACGCAGATACGCTGTTCGCAACTGCCCTCGCTGGTGATCACCGCCGAGGAGCCGCTGCCCAACGAGGCCATCATCGCCATCCACGTCTTTATGGATGACCGCATCATCGATTGCACCGGGGCGCGCTGTGAGGTCCCCCTGCACGCCACCGAAATTGAGGGGGATGAGATCACTTTCTGGGCCGATTCCACCTTTGGGGATGAGACGGAGCATTTCACCGCGCGCGTCCGGGTCGTGGATGGCGGTGTGGAGACCGATGGCAATGAAGGCGGCTGGTTCGTGGACATTATCAGCAGCCAATACCTCAGCGCAGCCATCAGCAGTTGCGCGGCCATCTGGGAAAGTTTCCCGCCCATCGGGGAATTGCCGGGTTGGCTGAGCACCCCCGCCGACCACACCGGGCTGGCCTCCGACGCACCCTTTGTCTATCTGGCCGGGGAGTTGATCACCAACCAAATCGTGGATGCCAGCGGCTGTATCGATAACGGCCTGCTCGCCAACGGGCTGGCCAACCAGTGCGGGGTGGAAGCGGCGCGCAGCATCGTCAATGACTGGCAGGACCAGTTTGACCAGACCATTTACACTGTAGCCACTGGCAACGAAATACCCGCACAGTTGCTCAAGAACGTCTTCGCACAGGAAAGCCAGTTCTGGCCGGGCTACATCACCAATAACGAATTCGGCCTCGGCCAGCTCACACCGCAGGGTGCGGACACCCCCCTGCTCTGGAACGTCGAGTTCTTCAACCAATTCTGCCCGCTCGTCCTGCACGAGGAGACCTGCGCCAAGGGGTACGTCAACATTGGCAAGGAGTACCAGGAGTTGCTACGCGGTGCGCTCGCTTCGCAATCCGCCGCCCACTGCCCGGATTGCGAAACCGGGATTGACCTGGCGCACGCACAGTATACGGTGGACATCTTCGCCCAGACCCTTAAGGCGCATTGTTCGCAGGTGGCTTTTATCGTCTCGGATATTACCAACGTGCTGCCCGGAGTCGTCAGCAGTTACGAAGACCTGTGGCGGTTCACGCTGGCCAGCTATAACGGCGGGCCGCATTGCCTGGCACTGGCGATGAACGCGGCCTGGCGGCAGCGGGTGATGGATTGGAGTACCGTCTCGGCGCAATTCTCCTCCGGCTGTGCCGGTTCCATTGATTACGTGACCCGCGTGACCCAGGACAGGTTGACGAGCGATGCGAGTTTCATCCCCACCCTCGCGCCGACTCCCACCCCGGCATATACACCGCCCCCGGCGATTACCCCCACCCCTGGGCCAACCAGCACCCCCGGCTCATACCCGCCCCCCGCGCCGACGAGCACCCCGGGGAATTACCCGCCCCCGCCATTTGCCACCGCCACGCCGGGCGGTTACCCGTAAATAAAAAGAGGGCTGATAACAACATCAGCCCTCTTTTTTCTGAGTATTCCCGGAACGGCTGGTTACTTCTTCCCCAGCCCCTTCACGAGCGCGAGAAACTCGTCCCACTCCTCCAGGAAGAAGTGGATGGTCACGTTGTTCAGTTCCAGATGGTAGGTGGTCTCCCCATCCGGCTCATCCGCCTTCCAGATCATGAAATTCTCCGTTTCCGCCAGCGTGGTGGTTTCCGGGTCAGGATTTTGATTGCTCATTTTTGCTCCTTAGTCTCAGTCTGGCTTTTAGCCGCAAATATCTCCGCCGGAGGAAAGGCATCCCGGGGATTTCGATTACTGCATTGGGGTCAGTCCCCCCCTCCGGCCACGGGTTTTGATCCAGCATTTTTCGGAAAGCATACCGGCTAAAGAGGATCATGGTCGCCAAAACTGGGGCCGCCAGGAGCAGGCCGATAAATCCGAGCAGGTTGGCGGCCACAATGGCGGATACGAGCACGGCCGCGGGATGCACGCCCAGAGTCTGGCCGTATAACTTCGGGGTCACCAGGTTGTCAAAAATCTGATCCAACACAATGGCCGCCCCTACGACCAGCAGGACGTATGAACCCGGCTCCATGCCAAAATAATTCCCGACCTGGAAAAAGGCCACCAGCCCGGTAACAACCCACACGATAAACGGCCCGACATAGGGGATAAAGCGCGCCACCCCGGAAATAAACGCCAGCGCCAACGCGTTGCGGACGCCCAGGATGGTCAGGAGGGTAAAGGAAGCGAGGATCGTGATGACGAACAAAATCAACTGGCCGCGCATAAATGCGTTCCAGATGCGGCTGAGCGCCTGGCCGAGGCGGCTGAAATCCTCGCGGTAGCCGGGGATTTCCACGCCGGACAGGATGCCGGAGAGCATATCCGGGACGTGCCCGGCGTCGGCCAGCAGGAAGTAGGAGATCAACAGGATGAAGACCCCCCAGCCAAACGCGGAGACCGTCCCCGAGGCCAGCGAACCGACCAGCGTCCCCGCCTGGCCGAGCACGGGTTGGACAAAATCCACAACCTGGTTGAGCAGTTGATCCACGTCATACTGGCCCAACACCTGGGACATATCAATTTCGAACGAACCAACAGCAAATACGCGGGTGGACAAATCCACCATAAAAGCCGGCAAATCCTGGATGAACAATTCCACTGTGCGGTACAGGCTTTGCGTCTGCTGGACGGCAGCCACACCGGTGGCCGTGAGCAGGCTGCCCAGGATGATGATCGAAATCAGGTAAATGATGTTCACGGAAGCCCGCCAGGACAGGCGGGTGGTGCGGCTGATGAATGACGCCAGCGGGTGCAGGAGATAAGAGACGATCAGGGCTATCAACAGCGGCCCAATAATGGTATGAAACCGGACCAACAAGGCCGCCACAATCGCCACGAGGGTCAGCCCGACGACGAGTTTTACCGTGGACCCCCAGGTGGGCGATTTTCCCAACGGGGTGGGAGTGACTTCTGAGCTTGTTTCCGTTTCCATCAGGGCAATCTTACCATCGAATATTTGCCTTGCATCTTCAAAATGAAGGCAAACGTCGGAATCAAAAGGCCGGGACAGGCCCGGCCTCCATCGTACACAATCCATCCCATCTCAATAAACGGGGACGTTCCAGGTACGGTACTTCGGATCATTTCCGCGCACCACATTCACAAACAACTCGCGCAACTGGCTTGTGACCGGCCCCATCTTCCCATCCCCTACTTCCCGGTGATCCACCCTGGTTACGGCAGTCACTTGCGCCGCGGTCCCGGTCATAAAGATTTCCTCGCACAGGAAGACCTCCGTGCGATCCACCGGACGCTCGACCAGTTCCAGCCCCAGCGCCTCCTGTACCAGCGTAATGACACTGGCACGCGTGATTCCTTCCAGGATGTTTTCGGTAATAGGAGGCGTGATCACCTGCCCGCCGCGCACCATAAAGAAATTCATCGCGCTCCCCTCGGAAATGTGGCCGTCCGCGTTCAGCACCAGCGCCTCATCAAACCCGGCGCGCACCGCATCCGTTTTGATCAACGCCGAGTTGGCATACGCACCGCTGATTTTCCCACGCGCCGGGATGGCATTATCATCCAGCCGCCGCCAGGATGAGACGGTGACATGCGCATTGGTATCATTCGAAACGTACTTGTCAAAAGGCACCGAAAAAATAGTCAGCTCATCCTGCAAGCCGTGTAATTTGACCCCGATGATTTCATCCGCTTTGTAGGCCAGCGGGCGGACGTAGACATCCTGCCGGTGGCCTTCGATCTTCAGCAAATCGACCGTGATCGCCAGTAATGACTCCGGGGTCTGCCCCAATTCCATCACCATGATCTTGGCCGAGCCGAGGAATCTTTTCATGTGGTCCAGCGGTCTGAATAAATAAAGTTGTTCCTGTTCTTCGTTCCAGTATCCTCGAATTCCCCCGAAAACTGCGGTTCCATAATTGAGTGCATGTGTCATCACCCCTATCTTCGCCTCTTCATACGGAACCACTTTGCCCCTGAAGTAAACACATTTGGGAACGGCCACCAGTCTCCTCCTTACAAATTGGATTGGTTGAACTTGAAACCATTCGCATTATATCGCAACCCAAAACGGGAGAGGAATTTTCTCATGGAAGACTCCCTTCACTGGGGGCCGCGCGCCCTGTGAGGGTCACGGCCCCTGGCGGGTCCCGCGCCCACTTTCATTTTTTCGAGGGTATACTCAGGTCGTTTCAGCAAGCAATTCAGGAGGCAGGAATGAAGCGTGCAGTCAGTATCAGCCTGGGGTCATCCAAACGCAACAAGGCCGTGGAAGTAAATTTGCTGGGGGAAACGGTGCAGATCGAACGTATCGGCACCGATGGGGATATGGAAAAAGCCGCCCAGCTTTACAAAGAGTTGGACGGCAAAGTGGACGCCTTTGGCGTGGGCGGGGCCGACCTGGGGTTGATGGTGGCGGACAAGTGGTATCCCCTTTACTCGGTCAACAAGATGGTACGCTTTATCGAAAAAACGCCGGTCGTGGACGGCACTGGGCTGAAAATTACCCTGGAGAACCGCGTGGTGCCGTTTGTTCAAAAGCATATCGGCGATTATATTGAGGCGCATGGCGGCAGGAAGGCGCTCGTCGCTTCCGGCGGGGATCGCTGGGGGATGACGCGGGGTTTTGTGGATGCCGGGTATGAATGTGTGTTTGGGGATTTGATGTTTGGGCTGGGCATCCCCATCCCGATCCGCAAGGCTTCCACGCTGATCCGCCTGGCAAAGATCGTCATGCCCATTGTGGGGAGGCTGCCCTTTGAGTGGGTCTACCCCACGGGGGAGAAACAGGAAAAGCGCACCCCGAAGTTTGGGAAATACTACGAGTGGGGTACGGTCATTGGGGGGGACCGCCACTATATCGTCCGCTTTATGCCCGACCGGCTGGACGGCAAAGTGATCATCACCAATACGACCACCGAACCCGATGGGGAGCTTTTCCGGCAGGCGGGGGTCAAGTACCTGGTTACGGCGACCCCCGTTTTGGACGGGCGCTCCTTTGGCACCAATATGATGGAGTCGGCGCTGATTGCCGTTTCCGGGAAGGGGCGCAAGCTAACCTATGATGAGTACAACAACCTGCTGAACCAGTTGGGGTTTGAACCCGCCATCACGGAGTTGAACTGACGTGGACGCCATTGTGACTGCCGGGGGCATCCCGGATGAAAAAGACCTCCTCTACCCGCTCACGCGCGGCGGCCCGAAAGCGCTCCTGCCCATTGGCGGCAAGCCGATGATCCAATGGGTGCTGGACGCCCTGAGCGACGCAAAGTGCATCGAACGGGTAGTCGTCGTCGGTCTGTCGGAGGAGAGCGGACTCTCATGTACCAAGCCGCTATCCTTCCTGCCCAACCAGGGCAGCATGCTCGCCAACATTTTTGCCGGGGCGCAGAAAATCCTCACGGACAACCCCTCGGCGGGCGTACTCTTCTCAATCTCATCGGACATCCCGGCCCTCACAGCGGGCATGGTCGATTGGATGGCCGGGGAGGTGGGCGCTGGCGAATTTGACGTATATTACAACTTTATCACCCGCGATGCGATGGAAAGCCGCTTCCCCGGCTCGAAGCGCACGTACACCCGGTTCAAGGACATCGAAGTCTGCGGCGGCGACCTGACGGCTTTCCGCAGCGCCATGCTCACCACCGACGATGGAGTCTGGCAGGAACTGATCAACTCCCGCAAAAACGTTTTGAAGCAGGCGGCGGTGATCGGCTATGGCACGCTCCTGCTCCTGCTCCTGCGGCAATTGACGATTGAGGATGCAGTGGCCCGCGTCTCGAAACGGCTGGAACTCCGGGCGAGGGCTGTCCGCTGCCCGTATCCCGAAATCGGGATGGATGTGGACAAGCCCGCCCAGCTTGCTTTGCTTGAGAACGATCTTGCGTCACGGGGGCTGGCCTGATGCTGGCACGCCTGCTCGAAAGGGACGCCTTGCTTTCCAAAAAATTACGGGTGGCCGAACAACCGGGAATGGTGCGGACACTGGCGCGCATTTTTGCCCACTCCGGCGACTCCTGGTATTGGTTGGTGGGGCTGGCGCTCGTTTGGGGGATTGGATCACCCCTCTGGAAATCACGCACCCTGTTGATGGGTATCAGTATCATCGTTACCGCGGTGTTTGTCCTGGTGATCAAGTTCAGCGTCCGCCGCAGGCGGCCCGCCGGGGAATGGGGCGAAATCTATCGCAAGACCGACCCGCATTCCTTCCCATCCGGCCATGCGGCGCGGGCGTTCCTGCTGGCCGTGGTCTCCCTGGGCACCGGGCCGGTCTGGCTGGCGGTGATCCTCGTGATCTGGGCGCCGCTGGTGGCCCTCGCCCGGGTGGCGATGGGCGTGCATTACGTTTCGGATATTCTGGCGGGCATCCTGCTGGGCATCCTGCTGGGCGTTGTCATGCTGCTGGCGGCTTCGCCTTTACAACTCATCTGATACCGATGAAAATATGCGCCGCGTAATCGGGCAACCTCAATTTAAGGAAACCTCATGGACAACATCAAACAAGTCGTAAGGGAGTATATTCTCCGGGAGTTTTTGTACGGCGAAAACCCGGAGCTGCTCACCGACACCACCCCGCTCGTTACCGGCGGCATCCTCGATTCGCTCACCACGCTCAAACTGCAATTTCTCGAGGAACAGTTTGGGATCATGATTGGCCCCCACGAAGCCACGATGGATTACCTCGACACCTTGAACGACATCGCCAGCCTGGTGCAGGTGAAGAAAGGCGCTTGATACATTTTTTGCCATTGGAGATAAAACATGAATTCATCCGAACCGGATTTTGACATCGGCGTCATTGGTGGCGGCCCGGCGGGCGCGGCGGTGGCCGCCTACCTGGCCCAGGCCGGTGCCAGGGTCGTCGTGTTTGAAGGGGAACATTTCCCCCGCCCGCATGTGGGCGAATCGTTTGTCCCCTCGTCAACGCGCGTCTTCAAAGACCTGGGCTTTCTCGACCAAATGGAGAAGTACAACTTCCCGCGCAAATTCGGGGCCATCTGGACGGTATCCTCCAGCTCAATGACCGCCGGTCACGGCTGGGACGGCCTCGAACCGGATTGCCGCGCTGACATCCGTTTTGAAGAACGCGACCAGATGGGCGTAGATCAAAACTATACCTATCACGTGGATCGCGGCCTGTTCGACAAAGTCTTCCTTGAACATGCGGAGAAACTCGGGGCCACCGTGTATCAGGGTGTCACCGTCAACAATGTGGATTTTTCCAGCGAGTTTGTCAAAGTCAGCCTGGCAAGTGAAGCAGACGGCCAGCGCGACGTGAAAGTCCGCATGGTGGTGGACGCCAGCGGGCGGCGTACCTTCCTCGGGAACCGGCTCAACCTCAAGGTTAAGGATCGCGTTTTTGATCAGTATGCCATCCACACGTGGTTTGACAATTACGAGCGCAGTTATTCCGGGAAGGATGCATCCGATAAGGGTGACTACATCTACATCCACTTCATCCCCATCACGAACTCCTGGATCTGGCAAATCCCGATCACGGACACGATCACGAGTATTGGGCTGGTGACGCAAAAGATGCACTTCAAGGGTACGAAGGAAGAGCGCGCCCAGTTCTTCTGGGATACCGTGGCAATGCGCCCGGAGTTGGAAGAAAAACTCAAGCGCGCCACCCAAATGCGGCCTTTCACCGAAGAGGGCGATTACAGCTACGCCATGAGCCAGATCGCCGGGGACAGGTTTGTCCTCATCGGGGACGCCGCCCGTTTTGTAGACCCCATCTTCTCCAGCGGCGTGAGCATCGCCCTCAACAGCGCCCGCCTCGCCAGCGCCGACATCATCGCCGCCCTGGAAGCGGGGGATTTCAGCCGGGAGCGTTTCCGCAATTTCGAGACCACGATCAAATGGGGCACGCGCAACTGGTACGAGTTCATCACTGTCTATTACCGGCTCAACATCCTGTTCACCGCCTTCATCAACGACCCGCGCTACCGGCTGGATGTGCTCAAACTCCTGCAGGGCGACCTGTACGAAGAGGTCGAGCCGCCCGTGCTGGCCCACATGCGCGAGATCATCAGCGAAGTGGAAAGCAACCCTCGCCACATTTGGCACAAACTGCTGGGCGACCTCTCGTCGGAGAACCTGAAATCCACCCTGGTGACCGCGTAATTTTATTGGGCTCACGGCCCCCCGTGAAGGCGGTTTGACCCCATCGAGTCCGTTCCCCCAGCGGGAGCGGACTTGCGTTTTAAGGGGGGCGTGACCCTCGGGGGCCTCCCCGGCCTCAGGGGATGGCGAAAACGAAGCGCCAGGTGTTTTCGGCCTCGATTAGGGTGGAGGTGAGGCCGATCACCTGGATGAAGGTGTTGCCCGGTTTGAGCGGAAAATGCGTGCCCGCCCCCGGCCCGGCGCGGAAGAATTGGAGCGGGGAATCTTCGTCCACACGCACCCAGGTAGCTTCCCAGGCCTGCCCGTCGCGGAAGATGACGGCGCGGCCCGCGCCTGTCAGGTTGATCTTGACGATCTCGGTGTCGCTGGATTTGACAAATTCCTCGTGTGAGACATACAAGACGATGACGTTGGCGGCGGTGATGGGCTGGCTGGTGAGCCGGTCGTACAGCGGGGCGTATTGCTCGCCGTTGCCGTCATCATCGGCTTCATCCTGGAAGCGCTGGTAGCGCCCGGTGGTGGGGTTGAATTGCCAGTGGTTATAGTCGAGCCGCGAATAGCGGACGAAGATGTCGCTGGCCGCGACGCCGCCCCACGGCAGGAGGTTCTGGAAACGCATCCCGGTCAGGTCGTAGCGGTCATTATCTGCGCCGTTGGCGATGGCATAGGGGGCCAGGTCGGCGGTATTGGTATAGAGGTTGTTGTAGTCCGGGTTTTCGGGGTCGCGGCAGAGCGGCGGGCAGTTATCCGGGCGGGGGATGACGAGACGGGTGACGAGGTCGGATTCCAGCCAGGTCTCCAGGACGCGCTTGTCTGCGCTGGCAAAGGCGAAGATGCCGTTAAACATGCGCACGACATGCTCGTCAAAAAACCGGCCGGAGCGGATGGGGCCAACCCATTCGGCGTTGTTGCCATAAAAGACAGTGATGAAGCGGGTGAGGCCCACCTCGATGTAATACTCAAACACGAGGTCAGCGAGGGAGAGGCCGGATTGCGGGCGCACATGGCGGGGAAAATTGGTGACTTTGATGACGAGCGGCCGCCGCTGGAGCAGGGAGAGATCATCCACCTTGAACCCGGTCAGGGGGTTGACGTCTTCCGGGTAGTTGAAGGGGCCGACGTTGACGGGGAGAATTAACGGGACAATGGTAAATGTCGGGTACGGGGTCAGCGTGGGGGTGGGGCTGGGGGTTTCGGAGAGGATGGGGGTGGGGGTGGCTGTCCCTGTAGGGAGCGGGGACCCCGTCGGGGGCGGGGTGGCCGTCCACTGGCTGGCAGTGGCGGTCAGGATAAATTGGATGGTGACGGCAGGATCGCCGGGGGTCGCGATGAAGGTGGGGAGGGGAGTGAGGAGGGACTGGAAATCGGCGAGGGCCTGGCAGGCTGTGCCGCACAGGGCCAGTGCCGCCAGCAGGCAGAGGGTGATAAGTTTTCGGGGAGGCATGACGCCGAGCATGATACCACCGCGGCGGCCCAGGGAGGACGTGCGAGGGTACTGGCCGCGGCGGCAGGGCTTTCTTAAAGTCGCGTTTTCCCGCGGTCGTTGATCGAGTAGGCAGCCGCTGGTTTCGATACAAGTCCAAAAACCGGACTTTACTCAACCAGCGGCTGCCGTATCCGCCGGGTTGAGCTTGTCGAAACCGAGACCAGAATCATGACTTTAAGAAAGCCGCGGCCGCCTGCGCGCGAACCGTAGGGGCAGATGAGCAAGTATAATTTGCCGCCGTATGCCCGATGGCGGGGGCGCGGGCCATCTTTGAAGTATGGGAAAAGGCGATGAACCAGGTCTGGTATAAAAAGAACTTTGCGGTATTCCTCTTATTATCCGGCGCGCTGGCGGTGCTGGTGGCGCTGGGGTCGGACTTGCTGGGTTTTGGGGAGCGCGGCGGGTTTGGCGTCCGTCAGATGCAGTTGCTGGCCGGAGGCGCGCTGGCGCTGGCGGTTGGGCTGTTGCTGGATTGGCGCAGCCAGGAGCAACACACCCGGGTCTGGCTGAAAGACCTGGCTGGTCGCCGGGTGGAACTGGGGCATTTTGCCGTGGCCGTGCTGCAATTGGGGGCGCTGGCGCTTGTAGCCCGGCAATACGCCCTGGAAAATGCCTCCTTTTACAACACGATCATGGGGCTGGCATTTTGGGGGTTCATCCTCCACCATTTGCTCCCCGCCAAATTGCGGATGCCGTTTTTCCTCCTGCTCTCGCTGGCCGGGATCATGGCGGTATTGGGTTATAACGGTGGATTCTGGCTGATCGGCATCGGGCTGGCCCTGATCGGCATTACCTTCCTGCCGATCACATTTGGCTGGCGGGTGGCGATCCTTGCGGCAACCGGCGTGCTGCTGGCCGTCTTCCGCGGGGGCTGGCTGGAGAGCGCCATCCCCAACCGGGTTTGGCCCATCATCGGGTCAATGTTTATGTTCCGCCTGATTATCTATATGTATGACTGGCGGCACCAAAAGGACAAGCCCGGCTTTATCCAGGCCGCTTCGTATTTCTTCCTCCTGCCGAATGTCGTCTTCCCGCTATTCCCCGTGGTTGATTTCACCCAGTTCAGGCGCACCTACTTTAACGCGGAGAGCATTGCCATATACCAGAAGGGGATATCGTGGATTTTCCGCGGTATCCTGCATTTGCTGGCCTACCGTGTGGTCAACTATAACTTTATTTTCTCCCCGGAAAACGTCACCGATGTCGTCTCGCTGGGCCAGTTGATCACCGCCAACTTCCTCCTTTACCTGCGCGTCTCCGGCCAGTTCCACATCATCATCGGCATCCTCCACCTCTTCGGGTTCAACCTGCCGGAGTCCCATCACCTGTACCTGCTGGCCACCAGTTTCACCGAATTCTGGCGGCGGATCAATATCTACTGGAAGGACTTCATCCAGAAGATTTTCTTCTACCCCATCATCTTCAAAATCAAAAAGCTGAACGAACCTACCAAGCTGGTACTCGCCACGCTGCTCTCCTTTTTCGCCACCTGGTTCCTGCATGTTTATCAGTGGTTCTGGCTGCGCGGCTCCTTCTTCATCAATCTGCCGGACATCCTCTTCTGGACGATATTGGCGATCCTCGTCCTGTTCAACATTCTCGGGGATACGCGCAAATCCAGGAAAAAGACGATCAAACCCGAGGGCTTGCCCATCCGCGAACTGGTTGCGCGCACCTTGAAGGCCACGGGGATGTTCCTGTTCATGATCTCCCTTTGGTATATGTGGACCAGCCCAACTCTCGAGGCGTGGTGGTCGGTGCTGAAAATCACGGAGTATACCGTCAGCGGCCTCCTCACCCTGCTCGGCTGGTCCCTGATCATTCCGCTCATCTTTGGCATCAGCATCTGGGTCGAGAACGGCGGGCTGAAGGGCGTCCGCTTCATCCAGCCCACAGCCAAATATGCCGTGTACCGCAGCGCGGCGGGGATGATCCTGGTGTCCGGTTTCCTCTTCACCCTCGCCGATTCCGCCGTCATCCCCAGCTTCCCACCCGCCGCCCAGAAGTTTATGCTGGATGTGCGCCTCCAGCACCTCAATGTGCGGGACGCGGAGTTGCTGGAACGCGGCTACTACGAAGACTTGATCGGCTCCCAAAGTCTCAACAGCGATCTCTGGCGCGTCTACCTCAACCAGCCCAAAAACTGGCCCAACCTGGTTGAAATCGGGGCGGCGGAACTATTGCCGGATTCATTCCTCGAATTTGTTCTGCGCCCCAACCTCTCGCTGGAGTTCCACGGCGCACATCTGACCACCAATCGCTGGGGCATGCGCGACCAGGATTACGAACTTGCCAGGCCTGCCAACACCTTCCGGATCGCCCTGATCGGCGCCTCGCGCGATATGGGTTCGGGCGTGGCAAACCAGGAAATTTTCGAGGCCATCGTCGAAGACCGGTTGAATGCCGACTTTGAGGGCAAGCCATATGATCACTACGAATTCCTCAATTTCAGCATCGGCGGGTACAACATGCTGCAAAAACAGTATTTCCTTGAGACCCAGCAGGCCTTTGACTTCCAGCCGGACATGGTCATCGTGGTGCCGCATCCGGAAAAGGAACGCCTGCGCTCGCTGACCCACCTCTACCAGATGCAGGCGCACGGGGTGGAAATACCGTATGCATATCTGCGCGACCTGCTGGCACGCGCCGGTGTCATCCCCGCAACCACGGAAGTCGAGGCCATCAACCTGCTGGCACCTTATGGGGATGAAATGCTGGCCTGGAGTCTCAACGAGACCGCCAGGCTGATCCGCGATCACAACGCCGTGCCTGTCTTCCTGATTTATCCGTACCTCAGCCCGCTCTCCGATACCAATGAAGACCTGGCCACGATGATCGAACTCGCCGAACAGGCGGGCTTTGTCCTCGTCAACCTCAACTACATCTATGACGGGTTTGCCCCGGCCTCCCTGATCGTGGCTGAGTGGGATGTGCACCCGAACGCCGTGGCGCACGGGCTGATCGCCCAGGCGCTCTACCGCGCCTTGTTGGATCAGGGATTGATCCCGGTGACGGACACCCCCTGAGGGATCACGTCCCCCCTCGGCCCGCGCGGGGTTCACCGGGGTTCCGTACCCCAAAAAAATTCCCGCCCCCTCAACTATAATGGCCGCATGACTTCCCCCCTGCTCGAACGCAAATCCATCCGCACCACCGCCCTCGTGGCCGCCGGGCTTGTACTCCTGGGCTGGCTTATCTACACCCCGGCGGGGCTGCTCGGCAAGGCCGATGCCGTGGGCTACGCCGTCTGCCACCGGATTGACCTGCGCTCCTTCCACCTGGGCGGGCGGGCCATTTCGCTGTGCGCCCGTTGTACGGGGATGTACCTGGGCGCCATGCTGGGGCTGGCCTTCCAGGGGATCACGGCTCCACGGCGGGGTGGCAATCCCCCCAAAAAGATGATCGCCCTGCTGGCCCTGATCACGCTCGCCTTCGGGCTGGACGGGCTGAACTCGATGAGCAACCTGATCCCCGGCTTTCCCTCGCTCTACACGACCACGAACCCGATCCGGATTTTCCTGGGGACGGGGTTTGGGATTGTCATGGCGGCGGCGGTGTATCCGGCTTTTAATCAGACCATGTGGAAAGACTGGGAACCGGAACCCGCCCTCGGGGGCGCGCGGCCCCTGGGGCGGTTGCTGCTCCTCGGGGCCGGCGTGGCTCTGCTGGCGCTTACCGAAAATCCGCTCATCCTGTACCCCTTGGCCCTGATCAGCGCCGGGGGCGTGCTGGCGCTCTTGACCATCATTTACGCGATGATGGCGCTCATCTTGCTGAAATCCGAGAACCAGTTTGACCACTGGCGTCATCTGGCTGTCCCCCTGCTGCTTGGTTTTACTGTGGCCCTCCTCCAAATTGCCGGAATGGACCTGGTACGCTTCCTCATCTTCGGCACGTGGGACGGGTTTCATATTGGGTGACAGGGATAGAGAGAAAGAGAGAAGGAGGGAAGGAGGGAAGGAAAGAAAGAGAGAGAGACGCAGGCTTGGAATCGACGTATGAAATGGCAGGAAGAATGACAGAGCGCATTACTCATTACAGGACTTACACAGTTTGCTGGTCGAGTAGCCGGATGCGCTGGTTTCGATACGCACAAACCGCACTCAACCAGCGCATCCGGCGTATCCGCCGGGTTGAGCTTGCCGAAACCGAGACCCGTTTTGCGTAAGTCCGAATTACTCATTACTTTTTACTTATTACCCCGAGGTGCATCATGGATCTACTACTTGGAATTTTCTCCGCTTTTGGACTCTCCGCCAGCGCCGGGCTGAATGCTTATATTCCCCTGCTCGTGGTGGCGCTGCTGGGCCGTTATACAGGCTGGATCACGCTGTCCGAGCCGTGGAACGCCTTGGAAAGCTGGTGGGTGATCGGCGCGCTGCTGATCCTTTCAGCGATTGAGTTTTTTGCCGACAAAATCCCGGCGGTCAATCACGTCAACGACGCCATCCAGACCTTTGTCCGCCCGGCGGCAGGCGCGATTGCCTTTGCGGCGAGCGCCAACGTGGTCACGGACGCCAGCCCGGTCTTCTCCCTGATCCTCGGCTTGCTGGTGGCCGGGGGCGTGCACGCGGCCAAATCGGTCGTGGTACGCCCGGCGGTCACAGCGGCTACCGGCGGGGCGGGGAATATCCCAGTCAGCATCCTGGAGGATGTTGTGGCTGCTGGGGTGTCCATTTTGGCGGTCATGATCCCCGTGTTGGTGGCGGCCATCGTTATCCTCTTTACCGCCTGGGTGATCTGGTTTTTATGGCGGCGCGCCAGCCGAAAGGCGGCCAGGGGATAGCCGGAATTTGGGCGGCATAAATCGGTTTGACGTGGTGTAAAATAGGCAGGACATTTTCCAAACCCTAAACCTTTTGCAGGAGATAAACATGAACGATGATATGAACACCCCCCCTATGGATGGCGGCGAACCAAAAAAGAAGAACAACACGCCGTTGATTATCGGTATTGTGGTCGCAGTGGTGCTTTGTTGCTGTTGTGCGATTGGCTCATACTTTGCGTACCCATATATTCTTCAGATGTGGAACACTTTGTAAGGATCCATCGGGCAATCAGCCTTGATCCCTTTGCAAAACAAATCAAAAGAGCCGCTCGAATAAGAGCGGCTCTTTTGATTCCAGCAGGGCGGGGGCAAGCCCCGCCCCTACGCATCGGGGCTGATACCGGCGGGCGGGGTGGCGGTGGCAAAACGATAGTTGCTGCCATCTTCGGTGGCGTGCACCCACTGATCGCCGGTGGAGGTGCTGAACAGGATGCGGAAACCGGGGGTGAGCGCTTGCAGACACATTTCCTCGGTCAGGTTGACGCCGAGACAGCTATCCGGGAAGGTGATGGCTTCGTAGGAGATGACGGTGACGGCGTCCGGGGAGACGCCCAGTGCGGCGGCCAGGCTGGTGCGCACCACTTCCACGCCGGGCGGGAGGGTGGCCGGGGTGGAGGGTACGACAGTCCCCGCGGGGGTAGTCGGCTGGCCGGGGTCAGGTGTCCCGGTGGGGGCCGCGGCCGGATCGGAGGAGTCTGCCGGGAGGCAGGCGGCCAGCAAAAAGAGTAAGCCAAAGCAGAAGGGGAGCAGGTGTTTCATGGGGGAGTTCCTTTTGGAAGAGGCGGACAAGTCTATTTTACGCTGGTTCGGTGCAATTTTCAGGATGATATAATCGCCGCAATTCAATGGCCCAAGCGCACGGGATTGCCGGTTGCATTGGAATATCCATTGAAGGATGGGATGGCATCCGATGAATATAGGCCGTTATGAAGTGACACATGAACTGGGCCGCGGGGGGATGGCGATCGTTTACCTGGCGCGTGACCCGCTGGTAAAACGCCAGGTGGCTGTAAAAGTCCTGCCACGCCAGTTTACCTTTGACCCGCAGTTTCGCACCCGCTTCCAGCGCGAGGCCGAAGTGGTCGCCACGCTGGAGCATCCATCCATTGTCCCGGTCTATGATTTTGGTGAGCATGAGGGCCAGCCGTTTATCGTCATGCGCTATATGGCGGGCGGCTCGCTCGCCAACCGTTTGGGGAGGGGGCCGCTCCCACCTGCCGAGGCCGCCACGCTGTTTGAGCGCGTCGGGGCGGCAGTGGATCATGCACACTCGCACGGCGTCATCCACCGCGATATCAAGCCTGGGAATATCCTCTTTGACGCGCAGGGCAACGTGTACCTGTCCGATTTTGGGATCGCAAAAATCTCGGAGGCCACGGCGGCCTTTACGGGTACGGGGGGCATTGTGGGTACGCCTGCTTATATGAGTCCGGAACAGGTGCAGGGGGATAAAGCCATTGACGGGCGCTGTGATGTCTATTCGCTCGGGGTCGTGCTCTTTGAGTCCCTCAGCGGTCAGGTCCCCTACAAGGCGGATACCCCGATGGGGGCCGCGTTCCTCCATGTGACCGAACCAATCCCCAGCCTGCTGGCCCGCCAGCCCAACCTGCCGCCCGCGTTTGAGGCGGTCATCCGCCGTGCGCTGGAGAAGGACCCGGCGCGGCGTTTCCAGACGGCCACGGAACTGGCGCGCGGCATCCAACAGGTGATGAGGGGCGGCACGGTCGTCGAGCCGCTGCCGGGAACTTTCGTCGAACGGGCCGGCGCGACCTATGTGGAACCCGCTGGGGTGCCTGCCCCCCGAATGGCTCCCGCATCCCAGACAGCCAACCGGACTTATTCGACCACCGCCCCTCCGCCAGCCCGGAAACTGTCCGTTCCCATCCTGATGGCTGTGGGGGCAGGCATCCTGGCCGTGTGTGTATTGGTTGGACTCGCTGGCGGCATCTATACCGGCATGATCCCCAATCCATTTGCCAGCGCCGCCGCAGCCACCGCGACCGTCCCAATTGCCGAAGTCATCCCCACGGGGACCACGGCCCCTGTTGAAGCCGCGTCCTCCCCCACTCCCCCGGCCACGTTGTTTGTCCCGGTTGGGCTGAGTACCACTTATATTGAATACATCTTCGATGCCTCCGGCAGTATGCTGGCGGCGATGGACGGGACCACCCGGCTGGTCGTTGCCCAACAGGTGCTCACCTCCCGCTTGCAAACCCTGCCCGATGGCACCCAGGTGGGTCTGCGCGTCTATGGGCACCGCGTACCCTGGCAGGGGCGCGAAGCCGAAAGTTGTGCGGACATTGAACTGGTAACACCCATCCAGGCCAACGGCGCGGACTCCATCATCGCCTGGCTGCCGGGGATGCAGGCCCTGGGCATGACGCCCATGTCTGAATCCATCAGCCAGGCCGCGAATGATTTCACATTCGAGCCTGGCCGCCGGAATTTCATTGTCCTGCTCAGCGATGGCGAAGAAACCTGTGGGGATGACCCTGCCACGGTGGTGCAATTCCTCAAGGAGATCGGCGTGGATTTTGCCATCCACGTGATTGGGCTGGATGTGGATGCGAACACGGCGGCACAGCTTTCCGGCATCGCTGACGCCGGGGGCGGCGTGTACTATGATGCGCGCAGCGGAGCCGATTTGGATGCCGCGCTGGGTAATATCAATTCGACCATCCTGCCCTCCGACCTGCCCGCGGAAACGCCGACGCCCGCGGCCAGCGACACGCCCACGCTCGTCCCCACGGCGACGCTCATCCCCGCGCCGAATGCCGAGATTGCGTCCGAGGGCGTTACGACGGCTTCCTCGATTTACGACTCGACCTATCCGACTTATTTAGCCACGGATAACTACGTCGGTTCGGCCTGGTTCTCCGCCGGCCCGGAACGGGATGGGACGACCACGTTCACCTGGACGGGTGTGCAGGATGACTTTATCGGTTCGATTGAGGTAATCTCAAACCGCTCGCTGGATGTAACGGCTTTCCGCACCGGATATGGATTTGGGGAGGTGACAGTCCAGGTGCTCGACGCCCTCGGGAATGTGGTTTACGAAGAGGTAGTCAACCTCGCCGGGACACCTGACCCCGATGTGGAAGTGACCCCCAATGTGGTGGGCCGCTCGATCCGCCTGATTTTTACCGGCAGTGAGGCCTTCGATTGCGGCGGGTTTGCGGAGTTGTATGTGTGGGTGGTGAGGTAGGCCGCCCCCCTGTCCTGCGGACTAGAGGGGGGCCACTTCATACACCTTCAACACCTCATCCCCGTAGTGATTGATTACCTTGACCGCGATCTTGCCTTTATTGGCAGGCTTCTCGAAGGGGATGGATTCGTTGGTGTAGAGCGCGCTCCAGGCGGATTCGTCGATTTCGGCGCGGAGGGCGCGTTTGAGTTTGTCGTAGGGTTCGTCGGCGCCAGTGAAGTAGGCGTGGCGGACGATGAAGGTTTCTTCGTTGTAGTCAGTGTCGATGAACCAGCAGGCGATGTCGTCGGTGGTGTTGGAGCGGATTTCGCCAGTGGTGGGGTCGTAGACGTCGAGGCCGCGCAAAGTGACTTTGTAACGGTTATCAGGCTGACGGTCGACAGAAAGATCGGGTTCGCCGAAGACCATGAAGAGGTTGCCCGCGCCCGTCTTCTTGAGGAGTTCGTCGCCCATGGCGAGGTCGGGGTTCATCCGTGTGGGGAGGACGGTGAGGTCCCCGTAGCGTTTGGCTTCTTCGCTGACGTGCGGGTCGAAGGCAAATCCGCAGACGATGAGCAGGTCGAAGCCGACGCCGCGCACGGCTTCTTTGGCGGCTTCTTTGATCTGTTCGGCGCTGACGGTTCCCAGTTCAGGACCAATTGAAATGGCGGCGCGACGCACCCCACCCCCGGCCCCTCCCCTTCCTTCGGAAGGAGAGGGGAGATTTTCGGTGAATTCGCCGATGGCTTGGATCCAGACGCCCGCGTAGGGTTCGAGGCGTTCGAATTTGAGGCGCTGTTTTTTGATGGTGTTTTGCACGCCCGCAGTCTTGAGGTTTTCAAGGATGGTGTGGGTGAAGTCCTGGGTGTTGAGGGTGTTTCCTTCGGGGCGCCGCGCTGAGCCTGTCGAAGCGTCGTCGGTGGCGAGCACGCGGTGCGGGGAGAGGCTTTCGACGGTGAAGGGTCCCGCGACGCGGATGCGCTTTTTGTCTTCGTAGGGTTTGTCGTAGAGGAATTCGGTATCGGCGCGGCGGGCGATGGAGGCGTCGATTTCTTTCTGGCGGGCGCGGCGCAGGTCCCAATATTTTTGTAACAGACCGATTAGACCTGTCAGGTCTTCATTGGCGTTACTTGCTTTCCGAGTCGACTCCTTAAGACCTGACAGGTCTTTTGATAGGTCTCTCGGAATCTCCCACTCTTCCCATTTTTTCTTGGCGACCTTGTTGATCTCGGTGCGCAGTGTATCGAGGTCAGGTTGATATTTGGCGTGGACTGCGTCTATCTCTTCATTGTTGGCAATGGATTTGAGCGTGACATGCGGGACGCGTTCGTAGACGAAGCCCTTCTTAATATCATTCGTAGTGACGACTTCAGTCGTCCCACCAAAGCGACTGAAGTCGCTACTACCGCTGACTTCCGCCTCTTTCTTCCGCCCTTCGGCTGAATCAGCCAAAAGATAGTATGGATAACGCCCAGACATTAAGCGCGTCCGCGCCAATGCAATCGAGACGCGCGATGTATCCATCGTGATCCAGCGGCGTCCCCATTGTTCGGCGACGTATGCTGTAGTGCCTGAGCCGCAGGTGGGATCAATTACCAAATCGCCCGGGTCGGTGGTCATTAGCATACAACGCTCAATGATCTTTGTTGCAGTTTGAACTACATAAATTTTGTCTTCGGTGAAATTACCCGTTGCTGTATCTTCCCAAAAATTTGTATATGGAATTGCAGGGAAGTCATTCAAGTATCTAACGAATCTTATGCTGTTTTGTGCAACATGAATTCGACTTGAATAATCTAAACGTCTCATTCCGTCCGTGCTTGTCTTCCAGTGATTGCCAAGACCGCAGGAATATTTCTTTCCTTGATAAGTAAAATCTAAACTCCCAGTAGATGTTGCCCCTTGAGAAGTCAGTGATGTTGGCGAATATTGTTTGCTTCCTGAAGGCAAACTTTCAAGATTGAACTCATCAGACTTAGCGCCTCTTCGAGTTCCATCATTAAGTTCTAACCATGCGTAACTACCTAAATCGCCAGTTATTGAAACTTTGGGACGAAATGGTTGTCGGAATTTTGTCTGCGCTTTATTCTTGGAATACCAAAGAATATAGTCGCAAACTGACGGTATAAGATCACTACTTTGTCCAGCAGTTTTTACAATGGTTATGATTGAACAAAAATCATCACTACCGAATACCTCATCCAAAATACTGCGAACCAAATGTAAGTTTTCATCCCCAATCTGAACAAAAACACTTCCTGTTTCAGTAAGCAACTCACGCGCTGTCACCAAACGGTCTCGCAAATAAGCCAGATACGAATGAATGCCCAATTGCCAGGTGTCACGAAATGCCTTTACCTGTTCGGGTTGGCGCGTCGCGTCTTCGGCTTTGCCATCCTTCACGTCACGTTTGCGGGTGCTCACCTGCCAGTTCGAACCAAACTTGATCCCGTAAGGCGGGTCAAGGTAGATCATCTGTACCTTACCCTTGAGTCCCTCCTTCTCGGCAAGTGAAGTCATCACCATCAATGAATCACCCAAGATCATACGGTTCGACCAGCGCTGTTCATGGTGGTAAAAGTCCACGCGGTCTTCGAAGGACAGTCCATTGAAATCACCAAATAACATGGCCTGCTGGGGTTTGCCCTTGCTGGCTTCCGCCCGCACCAGTTCCACAATCGCCTGCGGCTTGATATGTTCCTGGATATAGATGGGCACGGCTGGCACGGCCAAGTCCTGCGAGTCCTGCTCATCCTTCCCCTTCCACACCAACTGCGGGTCCAGCGATGGGTCGCGCGGATAAAGCATGGTCTTCGGCGCTTTCTCTTCCGCGGCGATAAAGTCGCGCAATTCCTCCGTCGGGATGTTGGCCCGCTTGTCGTTATGCTCGACGGCGTGGATGGGGGTGGGGAGTTTGGGGGAGGAGGGGGTGCGAGGGGGCATGCGTTAGTTCTCCCTGGGCTTTGCGGAGTCTGCAATTGCCAAAATAGCGTCAAGTTTTTCCGAAACTTCGCCGGGGATTTCACGCGGCTCCAGCAGGGAGATCAACTCATGATAGTCAGCTTTCCGAAAGGTCAATGGCAGATTCATCTTCCTAAAAAACAAGCGGAAAACCCGATCCAGGACTTCGTCGCTGGCTTTGACATCTTCAGACCAGGGCAATTTGTCATCCAGCGTAAGCAGTTGGGTAACCTCGCTAATCGCTTCCTGCATGATTGCAGTGCGCTTTTGTCCTTCGGCATAGTTGAACAAATCGAACGGGGTATCCGTGTTCGCCCAACGCATGAGGACATCCCGATCGCAAAAATAATTTTCGATTTCCCGCCTCTGCCACATCAATTCTTTCAAGGATTGGCTTGTTTGGAGTTGCTTATCCAAACGGTCAAAAAGTGCGAGGCCGACCAAATCCGGTTTACCCTCCTGAAGCCCGAAGAAGTGGTCACGGGCGCGTTGGGGCAGGTTGGTGGTTACATAGTTGACGAAGACTTTCTCCAGCTTCTCAGCGCAAGGATGGTTGAGGCGTTTGGCGAACGCACGCAGGATCGCCAGATCAGTCGAATCCTCCACGTAAAGGACCCAGCCGGTTTGTTCAGCCTGGTAGTATTGATCCCAGCCAATATTCGTAAGCGCCCTTATCACCTGGCTACCCTGATCGTTCATCAGGTGAGGGCGGCCAACAAAGGCAACGACGGTGCCGCGGTTGGCTGCTTCGTTCATCACCACCTCTGAATGGCTGGCCGCGATGATTTGCGAGCCTTTGTCGCGTGCAACATCCGAGAGCAATTGGTACGTCTGGCGTTGACGTAGGACCTCGAGGTGCGCGTCTGGTTCATCCAGGAGTAATACAGTTCCCGGATTGGCATACAGGTGGGCAAGGAGCAACAAAGTTTGTTGAGCGCCACGCCCCGATGAAGACAGATCCATTTGGACTTCGCCCCCTTCCGTGTAAGCCATCGTAATTTCGCTGCGCTCGGGGATGTATTTTGGCGGTTGAAGGTCAAGTCCAAACAATCGGTGAATGTGTTCAGTAATCTTGATCCAGTCCTCGGATGGCTGTTCCGACGGATCTTTCGGCCAGCAGACGCGATAGCACAGATTCCGCAATACTTGTGCGGTCTGTCCCTGCCCAATCAAGACGCCAATTTCCCCGGTTTGTTTGATGAACTCACGATCCGCCAACCCGGACATGGGCGGCAGAAATGCGACCCGAAAATCGGAGGCCTGTTCGGGCACAGACATTCGGCTCGGTTGTTCGTGATCATCCAGCCTCAAGGGGCGGCAATAAAATGATTCCTCATTGGCATAATCAAATTCAAAACCGCAATCCCATCCTAACCCGTTCGTAATACCGCTGACAGTAATTTCAATCCGAATGTTCTGAGTCTGTTGTTGGCCGTTGTCTTGCTGCCGTTTACGCACATGCAATTCGCGCCAGATTAAATTCGCGGACGGGATCGGGATGGGGATCAGATCTCGGCGGTTAATCGCAACACCCTGTCTTTGTGCTGCACTGGATTTACCTTTGCGTTTTTCATTCCAGCGTCTCAACCCAATTTCCCAAAGCGCCAGGGCCTGCAGGGCAGTTGTTTTGCCTGAGTTATTCGGGCCGATGAACACAACATTTTTCCCTAATTCGATATCAACATCGTCAAAACGCTTGAAGTTTTTGATGCGGATTTTGGTTAACATCGGCTGCTTTCCTCTTCAATAATTCTTCGGTTATTGTAAATTGCCATTCAAGAATCCTCTCATTGAATTCTTTGCATCCCACGGGTCCACGATCTCCAGGAACTCCCAACGCCCAAACCCGCCATGATTGTTGATAGCAGGTATCCAAAGATTCCTCGTAGTGGCGACTTTAGCCGCTTTATCTTTCCTCGCCTCACCGCTTACTTCCAAAACAAGGTTGAGAAGATCGTCCGGCCCATGCCCATCATCCAGGCGGATGAGGTAATCGGGCAAATAGGCCTTCTCTTCCCCGTTGAAGGTGTAGGGGATCGTGAAGCCCAATTGGAAATTCTTGACGTAATGGACGACTTCCTCCATGTCCTCCAGCACCTCAGCCAGCTTGACTTCCCAGTTGCTATCCAGGACAACATGCGAAACGTGGCACTTGTCGGGCCGCGTGCGGTAGACATCGCGCGCCGTGTCAAAGTCCACATAGCGGGTCGAGCCAAGCGTGTCATAGGGGCGCAGGATCGGGAGCAGTACCTTTTCGGCGGAGCTTGCAGCCACTAATGCCTGGTAGATTTTTTCGGCAGCGGCATTGGCAAATCCCACCAACAATAACATTTGCGGGAAGGTATTATCTTTACAGGTTAAATGCTGCTCCCGCCATTCACGCACAATCCCCAGCAATTGCGGGAAGAACCACGGCTTCGTATTGCCTTCCGCATCCCTGAAATATTTTTCCAGTAACAAAGCCGCCAGCCTGAAATCCACCTGTTTCAGCCGCATATCCTTCAAGCCATACAACTCGTGATAACTCGACTCCCCAATAATTGATTGCATCTCAGTCCGGCTCGGCAGATCCGCCGTCGAGATGGACATTTTGGCATCCTGTGTAAATGTGGCGGTGAGCTTCTCGCCCTCAAACTGGTAACGATACCCGGTGATCCGGGGGAAGGTGATCTCGCCGGTAATCCGGTCCTCAAGGGCGCGGACGCGCGTCGGGGTGGGGCCAGGTTTCGGGTCTTTTTCCGACCCCGCGCTGGGGATAAACGAGAACGGCACGCCGTACACTTCGGCATATTCCGCATCGAACATCCCGTTTTCGTTGACCGCATAACTGCGCCGCCGCAGCCCGCGGCCCACCACCTGCTCGCACAGTAATTGCGTCCCAAACGCCCGCACACCCAAAATATGCGTCACCGTATTGGCGTCCCAGCCCTCGGTGAGCATGGAAACGGAGACCACACAGCGAATACTCTCCCCGAGCTTACCTGCCTTGCCGACCGTGTTCATCACCTCCCGCAGGATGTCCTCATCTGAAAGGTCATCCACGTCCCTGCCGGGAAAGCGCGCCCGATATTCTTCCTTGAATTCATCAATTTCGGTGGCAGCCATTTTCTTGAACTCGACGGTCATCCCTTCGCTTGACTCCAATTGCGAACTATCGATCAAAATCGAGTTGGGGCGCGCCAGCCAACGGCCATGATCGACATTGCTAAACAGCGCCAACTTGCCCGGCACCGGGATAACCTCGCCCGTGCTGAGTGTTTTTTCCCAGCCCGAAACGTAATCAAATACCATTTTGGAAACGTTCGTATTGTTGCAGACCACGATAAACACCGGCGGGGTTTGCCCGCGTTCGCGCCCATCCTCGTTTGCTTCCCATTGCTTGAACTTCTTCTCGTAATTGCTGTACAGGCTTTGCAACGCACCTTCCAACTCAACCGGCAGGGCCGGGTCAATGGCAAGTTCCTCCACCTTGCGCCCCTTCTTCGGCAAGTGTTCGCGGATACGCAGCCACAAGTCGCGGTAAGTCGGCTGTTCGCCCACCATCGAGTCGTCTGCAACTGGCACGCGCGGCACTTTCACAATACCCGCCTCAATCGCATCAATCAACGAGAAGTCAGAGACCACCCAAGGGAAGAGCGTCCCTTCGGTGTACCCTGAGCCACGCAGGAAAAAGGGGGTTGCAGAGAGGTCATAAACGACTTTTACGCCAAGCTTGGCTTTTACCGCTTCAATCCCCGAAATCCAGATGCGGGCTTCCTCTTCGCGTTGTTCCGCTTCCCGGCGGTCATCCCCTTTCAAAGATTCTTCTTCGCCATCCGGTTTGCGCCGGTAGCAATGATGGGCTTCGTCGTTGATGACGATGATGTTTTTCTTGTTGCCCAACTCACGGCACACGCGCCGCACCATCTGGTCGGGCGTCTCCGTAAAGGGGCTATCCCCTTTGCCTTGCTTCAATATCTGCTTTGTCAGCTTTCCGGCGGACGTGCGTTCGCGCAATTTGAAAGCATGGAAATTCGTGATCACAAACTTCGCTTTATCCAATTCGGCGAACAGATCAGGCGGGACAATATCATGTTGCCGGTAATAATTTTGGAGGTCGTTGGGGAGCAGGACGCGCAAGCGGTCTTTGATCGTGATCCCCGGTGTAACGATCAGGAAAGTATCCGAGAAGCGGGCATCCTGCGGGTTGGCGATCTTGTTTAACGCTTGCCACGCAATCAGCATTGCCATGACCACCGTTTTCCCGGAGCCGGTCGCCATTTTAATGGCAATGCGGTGGAGCAAGGGATTGGATTCCAGATTCTTTTGGCGTAGAAAATTTTCCACCCACGCTTCCCCATATTTGGGTGCAACCTCCGTGATCCACACCGCCGTTTCCAACGCCTCCAACTGGCAGAAAAACAACCTGCGCTCGCGGTCTTCCCGTTTCCAATATTCCAGCAACCGTGCGGTCGTTCGCGTGATCCCCACATACCCGCCCTTGCGCCAGATTGCCACGCGTTCACGAATACGGTTGATATCCTTGTTTTCCTCCACCCGGTCTGCTGTCCACTCAGTCTCAAAGGACAATTGTTTTGCGCTTTTTTTCTTGGGACGCGGGATGGGCACAAAATACTGGCTGATCCGCCGTTGTTCAACGATCTCATCCGTGATGCCATCTTCCGTAAAGCGAAAATGCCGCTTCGGCTCTTCAAATGGTGAATTTAGGATGGGATTTTCAATAACGACCTGTTTCATTGCTCCACCGATGATTGATCAACCCGCTGGCCGCTTGCCGATGGGACAAGCATATATCGAAACCGCCGATTAGACAAGTTGCCCCCTCGCACCTCATTCCCCCATTTGCGCTTGCAGCCTTATGTTCTCTCGCGAATCCGTGAGCGAAAATGGGGGGTGTTAGAGGGGGGCCGCCCTAATCGCCAATCCTCCCACAATCGTCTCGAACGGGTTGAGCGGGCGCAATTTGTCGTGGCCGAAGTGTTCTGCCAGCAGGCGGATGAAGGCCGGGATTTCGGCGCTGCCACCGGTGCGCAGGACGGCCTGGATTTGGTCGGCGCGCAACCCGCTTTGGGCCAGGACGGACTCAATCCCCTCGGCGGCTTGGCGGATGAAGGGTTGGATCAGCCGCTCAAATTGGGGGCGTGTGACCAGTTCGCTAAACCGGAACCCCTCGCGGCCCAGTTCGACCAGGGCGGTGGCTTGCGAGGACAGTTGAATCTTCGCTTTCTCAATCTTCTGAAACAGCGCAAATCCCAGGTTCTTGTTCACCAGATCATCCAACCGCTGGACGGCCTCCGGGTCGGAGCCGCGCAGGGCCTCGCGGATCACGGCGCGGTATTCCGGGCGGGAGAGCAGTACCATCGTCTGCCAGCCGTCGAGCATGCCGAAGATGTGCGCCGGGATGGGCTGGCGGTTGCGCAGGGTAGCGCCCTCGCCAAAGCGCGGCTTGAGCGGCTGCATGAGGGCGCGGTCGAGATCGTCGCCGCCGAGCAGGACGCCCTGCGTGGCAAGGACGACGGGAGGCTGCGGCCCGCCCAGTTCCATCACCGTCAGGTCAAGCGTGCCGCCGCCAAAATCAAAGACGAGGGCGGCTTCGCGGCGCGGCGCCTGTGTGTGGTACACGTAGGCGGCGGCGATGGGTTCGAGTTCAAATGAGATGTCCTCAAACCCGGCCAGGCGGGCAGCGGCCTCAATCTTGGCCTGGGCGCGGGCGTCAATTGCCGGGTCATCGGAAAATTTGACCGGGCGGCCCAGCACGACGCCGCGCGCCGGTTCGCCCGTGGCCGCCTCACAACGCGCCCGCAACTCAGTCATCAGGATGGCGATCAGCCGCTCCACCTCGTAAAAGGTGCCAAAGACGTCCGTTCCTTCGTAGTTTGGCGTGCGCAGCCCGGTTTTGATCGACTGGATCAGCCGCCCCTGCGCGTTGGTATCCATCCGCACCATCAGGTCGTCCCAATAGATGATCGGCCCGCCACCTCCGGCCACGACCATTTGCACCTGGCCCAGGCTCTTGTTCTCCCAGAAAACCGGACGCCCCGTCTCCAATCGTTGGTAATCGGCCACGGCCTGCGAGCCGGTGGAAACTTCGTGCGCGCGATTAATAAAGATGAACGAACGCAACATGCGCGGGTTCACCGCGCCGGGGTCCAGCTCGAACAGCTCGATTTTCCCATCGCGCACGCGGGCAATCGAAGAATTGGAAGTCCCAAAATCCAGCCCGACATTCATAAATTCATCCAGCCTCCCCCCGCTCGCGGGGGGAATGAGGGGGGTCGGCAAAACGAATCCCCATCGCCGCGCCTGACACCCGGAGCCCTGCAAAATTCTCGAACGTCATATCCCGGATGGACAGACCGAGGGAAAGTTTTGCGGCCTCAAAGAGGAACGCGTAACTTTCGTTGATCCTGGCCCCCCAATCCAACCCCAGCCGACGAGCCGCGGCCTCGATCTGGATTCCCCCGCGCCCCTCAATTTCGGCGAAATCCCCAAGCGGCGTTTCATCCAGCACGACCTCCATTTCCTCAAAGTGCCAGGTGGTGCGAAACTTCTCATATTCAAAACTGACCTCATACCCCAGCGCTTCCAAAAAGGCTTGCGCCGCCTCAAAATCCCCCGCTTCAAACTCAATCTCCGGGCGGGCGCGCACCCCATCCACAATCTCCCCCGCCGCCTTATACGTCAGCCGCACCCGGTCATCCTGGCGCAAGCGCAACACCTGGAAAGCGCTTGCCAGCCTGCGATCCGGTGTATCAAAGCGCAGGTTGCGCTCATGCACGCGCCCGGTTACGAGCACGGCCCCCTGTGCCTTCAGCCGGGTTTCCAGCCCCGTCCGATCAGATAGAAAAAATTTGGCTTCCTGTTCCTGCATTGATTTTGGTGGTAACGATTTAAATCGTTACTACTCCACGCTCAACAACGTCGCCTTCTGTTCCACACTATGCCCCGCCGCCACCTTGATGCGCGTCACCTTGCCATCCCGCGGCGAGCGCAACTCATTCTGCATCTTCATCGACTCCAGGATGACGAGCACCTGGCCCTTGGTCACGTCCTGGCCTTCCTCCACCGGGACCGCGACGATCAGGCCGGGCATCGGCGCTCTCAAATGGAATACGCCGCTCTCAGCAGCCGCGCCCCCGCCGGCGGCGCGCAGACGCTTTTCGCGCTCATCCACCACCGCCGCGGTATACAAATGGCCGAGCAGGAGGATTTCCCAGTTGCCCTCATCCTCGCTGACGTAAGACTCATACGACATGCCTTCCATCAGCAGGGAATAGACTGGCTGGTTCTGCACGGACTGGAAATCAATTTCAAAAACCTGCCCGTCCAGGCTGACATGTTTCGCGTCGAGGATTTCGACCGTGTATTCTTTATCGGCAATGGTGGTGATGTATTTCATATTAGTCCGTTAGTCCGTTAGTCTTGTGGCCGGGTAGTCAGGTCATCAAGTAGCCATCGTCCTATGAAGGTGGACTAAGGACTACCCGACTATCCGACAATTTGACTCCCCGACTATTTACCGATGCATCCGTTCCCAGCGTCCCACCCATTTCCAGTTGCTCGTATCACGGGCGTTGCGCTGGACAATCTGTGCCGATTTCTCCGTCTGCTGGTTTGAGACCAGGGTGGCAATGATGGCGGCAATTTCCGGGTAAAGCTCCTTGTCCTCTTCGGCTTCCTCCATCGAGAACTTCTCCTCCACAAAACGGGTGTCAAATTGTCCCGCAATAAAGCGGTGCTGTTTGAGCATATTCTGGTGGAAGGGGATGTTCGTCTTGATCCCGACGATCTTGTATTCGGCGAGGGCGCGGCGCATACGCAGGATGGCCTCCCCCCGCGTCTCGCCCCAGACGACCAGTTTGGAGATCATGGAGTCGTAGTACGGGGAAATCTCAAAGCCGGGATAAACACCGGTGTCCACGCGCACCCCGGGGCCGGTGGGCAGGATGCTGTGGGTGATGGACCCCGTCGAGGGCAGGAAGTTGTTATAGGGGTCCTCGGCGTTGATCCGGCACTCAATGCTCCACCCGTTCATCTTCACATCCTCCTGCGTATAGCGCATCGGGCGGCCGCGGGCAATCCGGATCTGCTCCTTGACGATGTCGATGCCCGTCACAAATTCGGTGACGGGGTGCTCCACTTGCAGGCGGGTATTCATTTCCAGGAAAAAGTAATTCTTGTCCTTGTCCACCAGGAATTCAATCGTCCCGGCGTTGACATAGTCCACGGCGGCGGCCGCCTTGACCGCCACATTCCCCATCGCCTGCCGGAGGTCTTCATCATTGAGGACAAATGGCGACGGCGCTTCTTCCAGCAATTTCTGGTGCCGCCGTTGGAGGGAACATTCCCGCTCCCCGAGGTGGATGACGTTCCCGTGGGAATCGGCCAGGATTTGGATTTCGATATGGCGTGCATTTCCCACCAGTTTTTCGAGATACACGTTGCCATCCCCAAAGGCGGATTCCGCTTCGCGGCGGGCAGAGTCCAGAAGGGCAGGCATTTCCTCTAGGGTGCGGACTTCGCGCATCCCCTTGCCGCCACCGCCCGCGGTCGCCTTGATCAGGAGCGGGAAACCAATCTGGGGGGCAACGTTTAGCAGGTCTTCATTGGACAGCGCGCCTTCACCTTCGGTACCTGGCACAATCGGGACGCCTGCCTTTTCGACGGTGGCGCGCGCCACCATTTTGTCGCCCATGGCGGCAATCGAAGAAGGCTTCGGCCCGATAAAGGCGATCCCGGCATCCTCGCAGGCCTGCGAAAAATCAGACCGCTCCGCGAGGAAGCCGTACCCCGGATGGATGGCCCCTGCCCCGGATTTCCGCGCGACCTCCAGGATGCGGTCGGCCCGCAGGTAGGACTCCCGCGAGGGGGATGCGCCGATATGGTAGGCCTCGGTGGCATAACGGACATGCAGGGCATGCCGGTCGGCATCGGAGAACACGGCCACCGTTTGCAGGCCAAGCTCCCGGCAGGCCCGGATGATGCGGACAGCGATTTCGCCGCGGTTGGCAATCAGGACTTTGTTGAACATGAAAAGAGTTCTCCGGTGTCAAGTGTTCCAGTATCAGGTGTTCCAGTATCACGTTTATTTTTGCAGGGACTTTTTTAGGCCCCCGATTAGGGCTTTGGTCTTATCAGCCTGTTGGTAGATTGCATCAAACACCAGTTGATCAATGTAATGCACATCCATTGCTGTATAGAGTAATGATTGCGTCTCAACAGCAGAACGACGGGAATAGCCCAAAAAACGGGCAAATTCAGTCTTGGACTCGTTATCAAATCCTTCCGCAATATTCGTCATCACCGACACTGCCGCTCTCCTGATTTGATCCCGCAAACCAAAATCCTTTGAGAAAGCACCCATTTCGGTTATTTGATAAACCGCCTGCACCATTTTTCTTGCTTCCTGCCACGCCATAATTTCCTCGAACTTTTTGATCAGCGCCATAAACTTTCTCCTCACACCCCGCCAGGTGACACGGGAATACCTGACACCGGATCACTCACAACGGTATGTTCCCGTGCTTCTTCGCCGGGTTGGTATCCCGTTTGTTGGTGAGCATCTCCAGGGCATTGATCAGCCGCGGACGGGTATCGCGCGGTTCGATCACATCGTCAATAAACCCGTGCGAGGCGGCCACATAGGGGTTGGCAAATTTCTCCGTGTACTCGGCCACGAGGTCGATTTTGCGCTGAACCGGGTCTGCCGCTTCGGCCAGGTCTTTGCGGAAGATGATGTTGACCGCGCCATCCGGCCCCATCACGGCGATCTCGGCGGTGGGCCAGGCAAAATTGATGTCGCTGCGGATGTGCTTGCTGCTCATCACGCAATAGGCCCCGCCATACGCCTTGCGCGTGATCACGGTCAGTTTGGGGACGGTGGCCTCGCAATAGGCGAACAGCAGTTTGGCCCCCGAGCGGATAATCCCGCCGTGCTCCTGGGTGGTGCCGGGCATGAAACCGGGCACATCCTCAAAAGTCAGGATCGGCAGGTTGAAGGCATCGCAGAATTGCACCAGGCGCGCCGCCTTCTCGGAGGCGTTGATGTCGAGCACGCCTGCCAGCACCAGCGGCTGGTTGGCGATGATCCCGATGCTGTGCCCGCCCAGCCGGGCAAACCCGACCACGATGTTGGCCGCATAATTCTCATGGATTTCATAAAACTCGCCGTTGTCCACAATCAGCCCGATGACTTCCTTGATGTCATAGGGCTGGCGCGCGTCGGCGGGGATGATGGTGTCCAGCGCCTCTTCCCGGCGCAGGGGGTTGTCATCGCCGGGACGGTACATCGGGTCTTCCATGTTGTTCTGCGGCAGGTAGCCCAGCAGTTTGCGCACCATATAGAGCGTATCCGCTTCGCTGTCGCCTACCGCATGGCACACGCCCGAAATCTCGGCGTGGACGCTCGCACCGCCCAGGTCTTCAAACGACACATCCTCCTGCGTCACCGTCTTCACCACTTCCGGGCCGGTGACAAACATATAGGATGAGTTGCGCACCATAAAAATAAAATCGGTGAGGGCGGGGGAATAGACCGCGCCCCCCGCACAGGGGCCCATGATCACGCTAATTTGGGGGATCACCCCGGAGGACAACGTGTTCCTGAGAAAAATATCCGCGTACCCCCCCAGGGACACCACCCCCTCCTGGATGCGCGCCCCCCCGGAGTCGTTCAGCCCAATGATCGGGGCACCATTTTTGAGCGCCAGTTCCTGGATTTTGACAATCTTCCTGGCGTGCGTCTCCCCGAGGCTGCCACCCAGCACGGTGAAATCCTGCGAGTACACGTACACGAGCCGCCCATCAATCGTCCCCCAACCGGTCACGACGCTGTCCCCCAGAAATTCCTGCTCGTCCAGCCCAAAGTCGGTCGTGCGGTGGGTGGCAAAGGGGTCCATCTCGCGGAACGAACCGCGGTCGAGCAGGAGTTCCAGCCGGTCGCGGGCGGTCAGCCGCCCCTTTTCGTGTTGGGCCTGGATTCTTTTTTCGCCGCCGCCCAACTGGCCGGCCGTGCGTTTCTCTCGTAATTCCTGCACCCGCTGGCTCAAATCATTCGTCATCGCCTTCTCCAATTTCCGCGTCGTTCGCAAAGAATAATTTTGTCCCGGGCCGGGAAAACAACCAGATCACCCAGGCTGTCATGGCAACCGTGATCGCTGCCGCAAAAGGCCAGTTCCCCTGCGCCGCCTTTGAGGCGGTCAGGAATATCCGGTCAAGCCAGTAGTAAAACACCAGTGCGCCGAGAAAGATTTGAAAACGGCGCACCACCCAGGCCCGTCCCAGCCACAACCCCCAGATCATTGGCAATCCAGCCGCCCCAAAAACCAGCCCGGTCACAATCAGGTACAGCGGATGCACCCGCAAGACCAACCCGTTCAGCTCATCCCAATACAGGATGGCTTGCACCAACCGGCTGATAAAGAGCGCAGCGATCATTAAAACACCGACAGCAAGAAATGTCACGCCGCGCGGCCGCTTCGCCTTCATGGGATGGACAGCATGATTTTCCCCAATTGCCCGCCGCGGCCCAGCCGCTCGTGCGCCTGCCGGATTTCGGCGAGGGGGAAGGTAACATCCATCACGGGGCGCAGGCGGCCCGCAAAAACCAGTTCCATCACCTGGGCAAATTCCGCCTGTGTACTCATCGTTGAACCGAGGATGGACAGGTGTTTGCCGAAAATGAAGCGGTTATCAATCTCGAATTTCGGGCCGCCCGTGTTCCCGACGGTCAGGATGCGGCCCCCTTTCCGGGCGGCGCGGAAACTCTGGGGGTACGTCGTCCCCACGTTGTCCACGACCACATCGGCGCCGCGTTTTTCGGTAAGGCGGTAAACGGTCTTGGCCCAGTCCTCCCCGGAATTCCGATCAATCAAGTGGTCCGCGCCCAATGAGGCGGCCAGTTCCAATTTGCGGGCATCCGACCCGACCACGAAAACTTCCGCGCCCCGCCATTTTGCCACCTGAATATAAGCCGTATTGGTCCCCCCGGACGCGCCCACCACGAGTACCGTTTCCCCCTCCTGGAGCTGGCCCCGGGTGATGAGCGAATGCCAGGCCGTCTGGAAAACGAGGGCGGACGCGGCCGCGGCAAAAATATCGAAGCCATCCGGGATGGGGAGCAGGTTGGCCTGCGGGAGTACGGTGTATTGGGCGTGCGTGCCATGCCGCGTCTCGCCCAGCATGCCCCAGTTGCGGCACAAGTTATCCTGCCCGCGCTGGCAAAACTCGCACTGGCCGCACCCCAGGTTGGCGTTGATCACCACGCGCTGGCCCACCTGCCAGCGGGTGAGGCCCTCCCCAACGGCGGCCACCTCACCGGCGCCATCCGAACCGGGGATGTGCGGCAGTTTGAGGCGGATGCCCGGCCAGCCTTCGCGCACCCAGATGTCAAGGTGATTGAGCGCGGCGGCCCGCAGGCGCACCAATACCTCGCCGGGGCCGGGCTGGGGCGTGGGCTGTTCGCCATATTGCAGGACGGAGGGATTCCCGTGGGTGTGGAAGGTTGCGGCTTTCATAGGAGTTTGAGTAAATAGTTTAAGTTGTGAGTTTAAGTTGAGGGTTGGGCTAGAGAGGATGCGCGGGAGAAAAACTTAAACTCCAAACTTAAACTCTCTTTCACCGCTCCCATTGATACAGCCAATACACCAGCGCCCCATTAGGCGTGCGCTCCTCAAGCAGTTCCCCGCCGGGATAGATAGCGCGGACGCCGTTGAGTTCCGCCTCCTTGTCGGGGAGGAAGACGAAGATGAGATGATCGCCAGTGACAACCGGGTTGGCGGGTGAGCCCCAAGGATTGTTCATATCATACCCGTTGATGTGCGGGGCGAGGTACGGGAGGCTGGAGAGCGAGTAAAACCCCATGCGCGGCGCGCCAAAAAAATATACATTGAACGTCTCCGGGGTTTCCATGAGGGTGTTTGCCAGCCTTTGGGCTACGGCGTTGTTATCGGGTTCGCGCGCTGTGGCGGGCGTATATTTCACAAAGTAAAAGGCGGCATCGCCCGCAGCCACGCCCAGCATGATCAGCACACCCAGCACGGCCAGCCAGCGCCGGTATGCGGGCCACAAACCGGCCAACTGCTCATAGGTTTCGCCCAGACCATAGCCGACGAGCAGGGCAGCCAGCGGCGCGGCGGCCACGTAACGCTGGGAGGCCGGTACGTCCAGGCTCAACCCGACGGACAGGCTGACGCCCAGCAGGCTGAGCAGGAGCAGCCAGGCGCGGTTATCTTTGGGGCGCATGAGCAGGAGCAGGAGTCCCAGGATGAACAGCGTACCAGCGGCGGGGCGCAGCAGGGGCGTGCCGGGAATGTACCAGGCGCGCAGGGGTTCGTGCGTGAACCCTTTGAGGGCCAGCCAGACCTGGTTGGCGACCACCATCCACGGGGCCTGCCCGGAACTTTGAGCCGCGCCCGCAATCCATTCCGGGGTGAGGCGGACGCGCGTCAGGGGGGCCATGAACTCCTGCGGGTTTTGGGAGAAGTACCACGCCAGGGGCGCGACGATCACGAGGGTCATTGCCCCCAGGGAAAGGAGGTGCCCCCAATTTTTCTTGAACCGCTCCCAGTCCGTGAAGATGCCCAGGCCCGCCCAAATCGGGATCACGACAAAGAGAATCCGGCTGCTGACATAGAGATACTGCGCCAGCCCCAGCCAGAACCCGGCGAGCAGGAAGTACGCCCGTTGATCCTTTTGCCAGCCGTACCAGAGCGCGCCGAGCGTGATGACGAAGGCCAGCCCGTCCCAGATGTTGTTGAGGCCGAGGCGGCTGAAGTGGATGTGGAAGTGAAAACCGGCGAGGAAGATGGCGGCCAGCGTCCCGGTGAGGCGGCCAAACATGGCGCGCCCCAGCAGATACACGCCGCCTACGGTGAGCGCCCCGGCCAGCGCGGCGGGCAGGCGCAAGGCCACCGCCGTCTGCCCAAAGAGCCTGATGGAAAGCGACTCCATCCAGTAAAAGAGGGCGGGGAAGGAGAACCAGCCAATGGTGAAGGGATTGTTGGCTTCGCCGTCGATAAAGGCGAGGGCGGAGATGCCCATGGAGGCCTCGTCCCCGGTGAGGGCGACGGGGATCGTGGTGGTGGCGATGCCCCGCAGGGCAAACGCGACCACGGAGAGCGCCAGCCCCCAAAGCATTGCCCGGCCCCCGGGGAGGCGCGCCCCATCCGAGCGCCATGTACCGAGCAGGATGAGCAGGATGCTCCCCAGCCAGATGGAAATGTTGGTAAGCGGGGCGCGCAACAGCGGGCCGAAATCAATCGAGAGCGCGCCGACCGTGCCGATCAGGAAGCTGGCTATGACGTAAATGACCTGCCCATCGCGCACACCCAGCCAGCCGCCGATTTTCGCAAGCGTCCGCCCCAGCCAGACTGGGAGGCTTCCCTTTTGCGCCGCGCGGATGCCGACCAGGAAAAAAAGCGCACCCAGCACGGTGGCGACGGCGCCTGCCCATTGCACCTGATCCAGCATGTTCGGGCGGGTGGCCTGGCCGGCGAGCAGGATTAACAAACCCATGAGGATCAGGGCCGCTTCGGCGCGGATTTCGACAGCGGCGCGCAGGCCGCTGGAAATACCCCGCCACAGGGAGGCAGATTCCTTTCCCGGAGCCGGTTCGTTCCCGATATTCATCCTCATCCCAAAAGGTTTACCGCAAACCGGTTTCCATGCGGGCAATCACCATCCGCTGGATTTCACTGGTCCCCTCATAGATTTCGGTAATCTTGGCATCCCGGAAATAACGTTCAACGGGGAATTCCTTTGAATAGCCCATCCCGCCGTGCACCTGGACGGCCGCGTGAGTCACAAACATGGCCGTCTCGGAGGCGTGGAGTTTTGCCATCGAAGCGGCCAGGGTAAACCGTTCCCCCGTGCGCTTCCAGTTTTCCTTGGCAGCGCAGGCGTTATAGATCAGCCCGCGCGAGGCTTCGAGGCGGCATTTCATATCGGCCAGTTTGAACTGCAAGCCCTGGAACGAGCCAATCGGCTGGCCGAAGGCTTCGCGCGTTTTCATGTAATCCACCGTGGCCTCATAGGCGGCCTCGGCGATGCCCAGCGCTTGCGAGGCGATCCCGATGCGCCCGGCATCCAGCACGGTCATGGCGATTTTGAAACCATCGCCCTCCCCGCCAATGCGGTTCCCCACGGGGCAGCGGTAATCCTCAAACACGATTTCACTCGTGGCCGAAGCGCGGATGCCCAGCTTCGGTTCCTTCTTGCCGCGGCTGAAACCGGGCCGATCCGTATCAATCATAAAGGCGGAGATGCCGTTATGCTTTTTCTCCGGGTTGGTCATCGTAAACAGTAAAATCTTGTCGGCCACGGGCGCACTGGTGACCCACGATTTCCGCCCGTTGATAACGTAATCGTCGCCATCCAGCACCGCCCGGCTCGCCATGTTCCCGGCATCCGAACCGGACATCGGCTCGGTCAGCGAATATGCGCCGATGGACTGCCCGGAAGCCACCGGGACGAGATAGCTCTGCTTCTGCTCTTCCGTGCCAAACATGGTGAGGGCGTTGCAGAACAGCGAATTATTGACGGACATGATCGTGCCATGCGAGGCATCCGCCTTGCTGATCTCGATCAGGGCGAGGACGTAGGCCAGCGTATCCATCCCCGCGCCGCCATATTTCTCCTCCACCTCGATCCCCATAAAGCCCATCTGACCCATCTTGCGGATCGTGGCCAGCGGGAACTCGCCGGTCTCATCGTGTTCCGCGGCGATGGGTACGATTTCCTTCTGCGCAAAATCCCGCGCCGCCTCGCGCAGCATCCGGTGTTCGTCGTTGAGCAGGTATTCAAAGCCACGGGTGGTCATGCAGCATCCTCCTGAGTCTCACAGGCCCCCGCCTGGGTTGGGCGGATTATAGCATGGGGCGTGATGACACTCCGCGCGGCCCCGGTGCGATTCCGCGCAAAAGGAACCCACGAAGTCTCGCAGACACCGGAAGTTTGACGGGGTGAATGATAGAATTGGCGGACATAAGTTTGCTTTTGCCTGCATCGCAGTATTCAATGAAAACACTTGAGAGGATACAGTACCAGCTTGCAAACGGCGAGTTTGAATTAAGCCATCACGCTTTCCGCCGCGCAGTTGAACGGAACATCCGGGATATCGAAATCATGGAAGCTGGCAAAACAGCAAAAATTATTGAGGAATACCCCGACGACAAATATTCGCCGAGTTACTTGCTTCTCGGTTTTACGAAGGAAGCACGCCCCTTGCATATGCAGGTATCCTGCGCTGAGACCAGTTTGGTGAAATTGATTACCCTTTATGAACCCGATCCGGCCGAATGGCTGGATAGCGAAATCAGGAGATAACCACCATGTTTCAATGCCACAATTGCGGAAGTGATGAATACCGGGAAATTCTTGTTACCGAGGTTTTTGAAATTAACGGTAAACACGTACTCGTCGAGAATATTCCCGCAAAAATTTGCGCCCGCTGCGAAGCGCCAGTCTTTACCCGCGAGACGACGGAGAAGATTCGCCGGATGGTACATGGGGAATCCATGCCGATCAAATCCGTAAACATGGACGTATTCGTTTACGCCTGAGGAACCCCATGCCCGAAGAAATCACGCCCGAAGTATTCAACCATCTTGTTGAACTGGCCGCGCTCGAACTGGCCCCGGAGGAGGCCGCGTACCTGCGCCGGGAACTGAACCACCAACTCGCCGCGATCCACATCCTCGAGCAAATCCCCCTGGAGGCCAGGATCGAACCGGCGGCGCGGGGGGTCCCGTATCCCCCTGAGGTCAGCGCGCCTCTCCGGGAGGACGTCCACCTCCCGTATCCCAACGTTGCCGCCCTCCTCGCCCAGGCTCCCGAAATGGACGATGACCAATTCGTCGTCCCCGAGATCCCACATGAGGAACTTGAATAATTCCTGACACGAATTTTCACGAATGGACACGAATTATTCGTGAAAATTCGTGTCCATTCGTGTCGAGAGGTTTTATGAACTTGCACGAACTCCCCGCCCACGTAATCGCCCGCCGCGTCCAATCCGGCGAACTCTCCGCCCTCGAAGTCACAAACGCCGCCCTCGCCCACATCGAAAAGGTGGACGGCGCATCCGGGCAACTCGACTACGAGACGACCGGACCACCCGACTACGCCATCCACGCCTTCATCACCGTCACCGCCGAGCGCGCCCGCGCCCAGGCCCGCGCCGTGGACGCCAAACTCGCCGCCGGAAAAGACCCCGGCCCGCTGGCAGGCATCCCGTTCACGGTGAAGGATATTTTCTGCGTGGAAGGCACCCCGACGACGGCGGCCTCCCGCATCCTCGCCAACTTCACCGCCCCCTATACCGCCACGCCCGTTGCCCGCCTCGAAGCCGCGGGCGGCGTCATGCTCGGCAAGGTCAACCTCGACGAATTCACCTACGGCTCTTCCAACGAATCCTCCGCCTTCCAGCCCGCCACCCGCAACCCGTGGGACACTTCCCGCGTCCCCGGCGGCTCGTCGGGCGGCAGTGCGGCCGCCGTGGCCGCCTTTGAGGGCGCGCTCTCCCTCGGCACGGACACCGCGGGGAGCATCCGCCAGCCCGCCTCGTTTTGCGGCGTCGTCGGGATGAAACCCACCTACGGGCGCGTCTCCCGCTACGGGCTGATCGCCTTTGGCTCCTCGCTCGACTGCCCCGGCCCGCTCGCCCGCAACGTCACCGATGCCGCCATGATGCTGAACGTGATCGCCGGGGCTGACCCGCGCGACGCCACCGCCGCCACCGTCCATGTACCCGACTACACTGCCAGGCTTCACGAGGGGGTGCGCGGCCTGCGGATTGGCTTGTCCCCGGAATACTTCCGTGTCACCTTTTTCGACGCCGCTACCGGCGAACTCCACGAGCGCGCCCTCCCCGAAGAGATTCGCGCGGCCACCCTGCGCGCCGCCGAACTGCTGGCTCAGGCCGGGGCCGAAATCATCGAAGACGTGCCCATGCCGCACACGAAATATGGCATCCCCGCCTACTTCGTCATCTCCCGCGTTGAGGCCGCCTCCAACCTGCACCGTTTCGACGGGGTCAAGTACGGCCACCGAACCAAAGCGGCAGTGGGCGACCTGCGCGAAATGTACCGCAAATCCCGCGCCGAGGCGTTTGGCGGCCAGCCCAAACTGCGCATCCTGATGGGGATGTACGTGAGCGCGGCGCAGTACAGCGAACAATATTACAACCGCGCCCTGCGCGTCCGCTCGCTGATCCGGCGGGATTTCGAGGAGGCCTTTGACCCCGCGGGGCGGAAGCGGCTCCACGCGCTCCTGACCCCGGCGACCCCCTCCACCGCCTTCCCCATCGGCGACGTGTTTGGCGACTCGGTACTCATGCAATATTCCGACCAGCTCAACGTCCCCGCCAACCATGCCGGGAACCCAGGCGTCTCCCTCCCCGCCGGTTTCGATGCGGATGGCTTGCCGATTGGCATCCAGCTTTTGGGGCCGGATTTCTCCGAGGGGACATTGCTCCGCGTGGGCCGCGCGTATGAGCTGGCGACCGAAGCGGATGCGTGGCGCAGGGAAAAGTCCGTTTCCGTCGCGTGATCCGGATTCACCCAGAAAATCCAAGCCAATGAAAACGTTCATGGAACGATACGGCCCGCGCGTATATACCCTGCTGGAGCTTGCCATTCTCATCGCGTGGACGCTCTGGCTCACGCGCCCCTTCCTCAACCTTGACCCCAACACCCTCCCCGCTGGCCGCGAATTCTCCTGGTCCATCGAATCCCATTACGCCTGGGACATGCTCCGCGAGTGCGGAGCGTGTGCGTTCTGGAACGGGAACTTTCATGGCGGGCATCCCACTCTGGCCGACCCGCTCTCCAGCACCCTGCATCCGCTCGTCATGCTGACGACGCTCGGCTGGGGCGTCCTCAACGGCGGGAAGCTGGCCTTTGTCGGGACGTTCCTCCTGGCTGGCCTGTCGCAATGGGCGCTGGGCGTTGTCCTCGAAGTGGGCCGGTTGCCGCGCGTTTTTGCCGCCATGCTCGCAGTCATCGCCGGGCATTTGGCAGCCCGCATTGACCTGGGCGCGTTTGGCCTCGTCATCTCCACGGCCACGTTCTCCCTCGTGCTGGCGGCTTTCATGCAGCTTCACAAACATCCCGGCGCGCGGAATGCGATCCTGCTTGGCTTGGCGCTCGCCATGCTGGCGGTTGGCGGGCAGGGCTATATCCAGGCGGGTGCGGCGATCTCCTTTTTCGTCGCCGTCATCGCCCTGCGCGTTTATTTTGCGCGCAGCGATCTCTCCGCTTTCTTCAAACACCTCTGGCTGGCAGTCCTGCTGGCAGTCCTGCTCGCCGCGCCGTTCATCCTCCCGTTCCTCCATTTCCTCCCGAACTTCGGGAAAGTCCTCGACCCGGAATTTGGGGCCTCGCAGCCGCTCGCCTTTGTCCCGCTCAACCTCGTCATCAACGATTTCGCCTTCTTCCAAACGGAGACGCTCGGCAAGGCCGCCTTCCCGGCGCATTACATCCTGTTTGTCGGCTGGCTGCCTGCCCTGCTGGCTGTGTACGGGCTGATGCATGACGGCCAGCCCCGGCGGCGTCAGCAGGTCTTCCTGCTCGCCACCCTCATCTTTGCTGCCTTCTGGGCTGGTAGTGGTGAATTCTCGCGGTTGATCATCCGGCTGAGTCCGTTCCAAATCATTGATGACGTGATCGCCGGGCTGCGGTTTACCGCGTTCTTCGCCGGGGTCGCCGTGGCCCCCTTGCTTGGGTTAACCGCCCTCGGGCTGGATCGTTTCCTACAAATCGACGCCCCGCAGATTGGCCTCGCCCTCACCCGCCGGGACGAACAATATACCCATCGCTCCATCCCGATCACCTGGCTCGCGCTCCCATTATTGGCGCTGGCCCTGCGCGGCGCGTACCAGATGAACGCCCGGTTCATCGTCACCACCACCCCCGGCCCGGAAATCGGGAGGGTGGTGGACGCCCTGAAAACGGCGGATACCCAGTGGGTCGCGGTGCCCTTTGGCGAGCATTTCTGGCTGGCACCCGCCCTCAACCGCGGCCTCAAGATCGCCGTGGATTTCGCCCGCACCTGGAGCTGGCCGGGCCGGGACGCCCCCACACCTTTCCTGGAAGCCAGCCGCGATGAAACCCGCCCCGGCATGGAACACACCGGCTCGCAGGACGGCGTCAACTTGTTTGCGTCCGCCACCGGCGCGGCCTATGCCGTCATCGAGCACGCGGATGGCACCTTCACCCCCTGCACAGCCACCGCCCGCTGGGGGGACATTTCCATCACCTGCACCACCTCCGAGGCCGGGACGCTCACCGTGCAGGAATATTCCTGGACGGGCTGGCGCGCCTCCATAAACGGGGAAAAAACCCTGTTGCAGGACGCTCCCTGGCTCTGGGTGGACCTGCCCGCGGGCAACAATACGATTGAGTTCCGCTACCGCCCGTGGGACGTCCCGCTGGGGCTGATCGTGATGGCGCTCGGCCTGTCCCTGTCGATCTGGCTTTGGATCAAAAACCCCGCGCATGAGAAGCCAGGTGACAGTCACCTGCAAACAGCCCAGGATGGCTATTTTGAGGCGAGGTGACTGTCACCTCATCCGCAGGAATCCCGGATGAAAACTGAGACGCACGAACTGACGCGCGGCCACGGGCTGATCGAGCCGATGCTGGCCCGCCTGCGCGCCCGCAAAGCGAACCAGCTCATCCCGCCCGCCCTGCGCCAGGGACGCATCCTCGATATTGGCTGCGGGAGCTATCCCTACTTCCTCTCCCACACCTCCTTCCGCGGGAAATTCGCCATTGACCAGCTCAAAGCCTCCGGCCTGCCCGTGGACATTAGCTTCCACGAATACAACCTCAACGCCAGCACCCCCCTCCCGTTTGAGGATGAATATTTCAGCGCGCTCACCATGCTGGCCGTCGTCGAGCATCTCAACCCCGCCGTCCTCGTCGAACTTTTCCGCGAGACGCACCGCATCCTCCGCCCCGACGGCATCCTCGTCCTCACCACCCCGGCGGCCTGGACCGGCCGCCTGCTCAAACGCATGGCGCGGCTCAACCTCGTCAGCAAGGAAGAGATTGATGAGCATGTATTTGCCTACACCCTGCCCCTGCTCGGCTGGTATTTCGGGGCCGGCGGGTTCCCGCTGGAGCGCGTCCATTTTGGATTTTTTGAGGGCGGCTTAAACCTGTGGGCCACCGCCCGCCGTTGAGGGCGAGTCCCCCAGGGCTGCGCCGGGTTCACGGGGGTCACTGACCCCGGTGAAAGGAAACCGCCCTGAGGAGTCAGCCGGGCCGCATCTTGTGGTAAAAATAGCCGCAGTCCCAACTCCCGGAGAATTTCATGGAATACGAAGCCGTCATCGGGCTGGAAACGCACATCCAGCTCAACACCATCACCAAAATTTTCTGCGGCTGTAAAGCCGATTCCTGGGATGACGCCCCCAATACCAATATCTGCCCCGTGTGCAGCGGCCTGCCCGGCGTGCTGCCCGTCCTCAACAAGGCAGCCGTTGAGAAGGGCGTGACGCTGGCCGCCGCCATGCATGCCGACATCCAGCCGATCTCCTACTTTGACCGGAAGAATTACTTTTACCCCGACTTGCCCAAAGGCTACCAGATTACGCAATATGACCGCTCGCTGGCGCGCGGCGGATATATGGATGTGCCCATGCCTTCCCCCCTTGCCAGCGGGGAGGGCCAGGGGGGGGTACAGGTCACCATCCACAAACTCCACCTGGAAGAAGACGCCGGAAAAACCCGCAATGAGCATAATCAGCGTCTGATCGACTTCAACCGCTGCGGCGTGCCGCTCATCGAAATGGTCACCGGCCCCGACATCCACTCCGCCGATGAGGCCGCCCAGTACCTGATCCGCCTGCGCCAGTTGCTGCGCTGGTTGGGCGTGTCGGAGGCTGATATGGAGAAAGGCCACCTGCGCGCCGACGCCAACGTCTCCATCCGCCCGAAGGGAAGCACCCGCCTGTTTACCAAAACCGAAATCAAAAATGTAAACTCCATTGACGCCGTGCGCGCCGCCATCGAGAAAGAGATTGAGCGGCAGGTACGCGAGGTGGAAGCCGGGAATGAGATCAAACCGTGGACGCTCAACTGGGACGAAGATACCCAAACCCTCAGCAAGATGCGCTCCAAGGAGACGGAGGCCGACTATCGCTATTTCCGCGAACCCGACCTCCTGCCCGTGTACCTCAACGATGCCTGGCGGGACGAAATCCTGCGCAGCCTCCCCGAACTCCCGCTGGCCCGGCGCGCCCGCTTCATCAGCGCTTATGGCCTGCCGGAATACGACGCCAACATCCTGACCAACGAGCGCAGCTTGTCCGATTTATACGAGTCGGCTGTGCAGGCCTATGGCGGCGACCCGAAAAACGTCTCCAACTGGATGATGAATGATGTCCTGCGTATGCTCAACGACCGCGGCCTAACCGCAGGCGAACTGAAGCTCACCCCCGTCCACCTGGCCGAGGCGATGAAGCTGGTGGACGACAAGGTGGTGAATACCTCAACGGGGAAGAGCCTGATCCCGAAGGTGCAGGACACGGGCAAATCCCCGAAGGCAATTGTGGAAGGCGAGGGTCTGGCCGCGGTCAGTGATGTGGATGCGATCCGCGCCATCGTGGCCGAAGTCATTGCCGCCAACCCAACCGAGGCTGCCAGCTATCGCGCGGGCAAGACCACGATCATTGGCTGGTTTGTCGGGCAGGTGATGCGCGCATCCCGCGGCAAAGCCAACCCGGAAATGGCGAAATCCCTGCTCGAAGAAATGCTCGCCGGTTGACCAGCCATGCCCACAGATGAATTTATCCCGCGCCCCGCGACGGAGGCCGATGACTCTGAGATTCGCCGGTTGATCCGCGAGGGGCAGATCAACCCGATGGGGCTGGACTGGCAGCGTTTCCGGGTGATTCACGCCCCTCCGGGGGACGTGACCCCTGAGGGGGACGCCCCATCCCTGGGCGGTATCATCGCTTGCGGGCAGATCAAGCCGCACACCGACGGGTCGCAGGAGCTGGCCTCGATCACGGTGGACAGCCGCTGGCGCGGGCGCGGGCATGCCCGCAGGATGATGGAGCAATTGTTGGGGGAGCATCCCGGTACGCTGTACCTGATGTGTGAGTCTTCGCTGGAAACGTTCTATCAAAAGTTTGGCTTTTTCGTGATCACCGAGGCCGAGTATCCGAAGTATTTCCGCCGGATGAAGAAGTTGATGAGCCTGCCGGAAAAGCTGGGCGGGTTCGAAATCCTGATCATGCGCCGGGCCGGGGCGGACGCGTGAAGCAACGCCTCTATGAGGCTTGGGGGAGAATGCCGATCCCGAAACGGCTGCGCTGGTGGATGGCGGTGGCCGCTGTGTCCAGGTTCCCCGTGGGCGTGGCTGCCGTAATCCTGGATGCGCAACAGAACGTCCTGATGTTCCGGCATACCTATCGCGGGCGATACCCGTGGGGCTTGCCGAGCGGCTGGTTGAAACGGCATGAGGACCCGGCGGCGGGGATGGTGCGCGAGATCATGGAAGAGAGCGGATTAACCATCAGGGTCACGCGCCCCCTGTTGGCCCGGTCGGGTTCGGAGTTTGAGCGGCTGGATTTGATATTTGCGTGTGAGTTGCTGGGGGGCCAGTTTCGCCCATCGGCGGAGGTGGTGGAGATGAGCTGGTTTACGGAGGGTGCGCTGCCGGCTTTGATGCAATCCCAGTATGTTATGATGGCAAATATCTTTGAGCTGGTACGCTCTGGTGAGGTGTCTTGATGCTGAATTTGGATGTGATTACAAAGGACCCCGGGATTGGGAGGAAACTCCTGATTGGGAGTTTGCTGGCATTTACGGGGTTGGGGATGATCCTGGTGGTTGGCTGGATGGTGGAGGTGATGCGTCGGAATTTGACCGAGGACGCGCCGTTCTGGCCGGAGTGGGATGATTTTGGCAAGTATGCGATCGACGGGCTGAAGGTGGCGGGCTGGGGATTAGTGTGGTCTCTGCCCCTGGTGGTGGTGGTGATCGGTACTACGGTGCTTGGCATTTTTGGCTCAAGCCAGATGGATCCCGAGCAAGCCGGGGCCATTTTGCTGGTGGTGTACTTGTGTGTGCTGGGGCTGGTGTTCCCCTTCATCATCGTCATGCTCCTGTTATCCGGCCCGGCGATGGGCGTGCTGGCCGAGACTGGCTCGCTCAAGGAAATGCTGAAACCGGCGGAGACGTTCCGCGTTTTCCGGGCGAATGCGGGCGGGTTTGTGATCGCGGGGCTGCTCTCCACGGTGGTCAATATGGCGCTTGGCTCGGTTGGCGCGCTGTTGTGCATGATCGGGATTTACCCGGCGTTTGTCGTGTCGTATGGCGTTCAGGGGCAATTGTTTGGCAAAGCGTACCGGGATGCAAAGGGGAAGCTGGCAAATACAAATTTCGGGACGAATGACTTGTCGCAAAGCACGTAAAATACTCTTATCGCAAAGTACGCGAAGAGGCGCAAAGCATAGAAAGAAATATTTTTGCAAAAAACCTTTGCGCCCTTCGCGAAGCCTTCGCGCTCTTTGCGATGATGATTTTTCAAACCGCAAAGCACGCGAAGAGGCGCAAAGCACAGAAAGAAATATTTTTGCAAAAAACCTTTGCGCCCTTTGCGAAGCCTTCGCGCTCTTTGCGATGATGATTTTTCAAACCGCAAAGCACGCGAAGAGGCGCAAAGCACAGAAAGAAATATTTTTGCAAAAAACCTTTGCGCCCTTCGCGAAACCTTTGCGCTCTTTGCGATGATGATTTTTCAAACCGCAAAGCACGCGAAGAGGCGCAAAGCATAGAAAGAAATATTTTTGCAAAAAACCTTTGCGCCCTTCGCGAAACCTTTGCGCTCTTTGCCATGATGATTTTTTTCAAACCGCAAAGCACGCGAAGGGGCGCAAAGCATAGAAAGAAATATTTTTGCAAAAAACCTTTGCGCCCTTTGCGAAACCTTCGCGCTCTTTGCGATGATGATTTTTTCAAACCGCAAAGCACGCGAAGGAGCGCAAAGCACAGAAAGAAATATTTTTGCAAAAAACCTTTGCGCCCTTTGCGAAACCTTCGCGCTCTTTGCGATGATGATTTTTTCAAACCGCAAAGCACGCGAAGGGGCGCAAAGCATAGAAAGAAATATTTTTGCAAAAAACCTTTGCGCCCTTTGCGAAGCCTTCGCGCTCTTTGCGATGATGATTTTTCAAACCGCAAAGCACGCGAAGGGGCGCAAAGCATAGAAAGAAATATTTTTGCAA
>Ga0247727_10001049_pt1 | contig 67389 bp, 45 predicted proteins | sample WisWelCaveWW1625_FD_202498 | JGI IMG/M metagenome (GOLD analysis project Ga0247727, IMG submission 202498) | Biofilm microbial communities from Wishing Well Cave, Virginia, United States - WW16-25 | ecosystem: Environmental > Aquatic > Deep subsurface > Groundwater > Cave microbial mat | place... | reverse complement strand
GGCAAGAGCAGCCTCGATCCGTTCTTCACCTCGCTCTCGAGGAGACAGCGCGAAGGAATCGAAGCCGTGGCGATGGACATGCACGCACCCTACATCGAAGCGGTGCGCAGCCATCTCGAAGATCCCGACAAGAAGATCGTGTTCGACCGCTTCCACGTCATGGGCTTGGTGACGAGGGCCGTGGACCTGGTGCGACGACGCGAGCACCGCGAGAGAACCGCCGAAGGAGATGCCACTCTGACCGGGACCAAATACGTGTGGCTCAAGAACGTGGAGAACCTGACCGACGCCCAGTCGGTGGCGTTCGACATCCTGCGCAAAGCCGACCTCAAGACCGGACGGGCCTGGGCGATCAAGGAAAACCTTCGAAGCCTGTGGATGCACTTCCGGCCGGGTTCCGCAGTCCGGCACTGGAAGCGCTGGTACGGATGGGCGATCCGGTCGAGACTGAAGCCGATCATCGACGCAGCCCGCAGCATCCATCGACACCTGTACGGCGTCTTGAACTTCTACGAGCATCCGATCACCAACGCCGTCAGCGAAGGGCTCAACTCCAAGATCCAGAAGCTCAAGCAAGTGGCTTGCGGATTCCGGAACTTCGAGAACTTCAGGACGACCATCTATTTCCATTGCGGCGGTCTGCAGCTACACCCGGGGACCCACTGAAAACCCGGAAGAACCCGATTTTTTCAACGTAGCCTGCCACGGATCTCGCCAAAGCGACCTTCTCGCCCCATCTCGCGTTCCTTTAGAGCATAGCCTGGGCTTTACGGCCGCCGGCCCGGGCCCGACACTGGGAGGACCCGATCTGCGAATGCCGCCCGTCGCCATGGGCCACGGCCGATCGCGGGCAAGGTCACGTGGCCTTGAGGCTTGAACCGCAGAAGACCCGGGCTGTGGCTGCCGCTGGCTCGGCGGTCGGGGCGTGAAGTCGCCGGCCGGACCGGGAAATCGTGCTGCGGCCCCTGCCTTCCATCGAGAAGGGTGGCCGGTAGACTGCCCTGCCCCTTTCCGCCCGCAGGTGCTCATCAAGTGGATTTGCGGGGCCGAACGGATTCACGATCCATCCTGCTCTTCTGGAGCCGCACGATGACTCACATCGTCACTGCTCGTTGTGTGAATTGCCGCTACACGGACTGCTGCACGGTCTGCCCGGTCGACTGCTTCTACGAGGTCGCCGACCCGGCGATGCTGGTCATCGACCCCGACACCTGCATCGATTGCGAAGCCTGCATTCCCGCCTGCCCGGTCCACGCGATCTATCCGGAGGACGAGCTGCCCGCTCCCTACGCCGAGTGGAAGGACAAGAACGCGGCACTGGTGAAGAGCGGCACAATGCTCAACTCGCGCAAGGACCAACTGCCCGGCGCCAAGTCCCTGGAAGAGGTTCAAGCGGATGAGAAGGCCAAGGGCTGGGCAATCTCCGAGCCCAATGCCGCTTGATCCAGCGCCGTTGACGCTCTCGTTCCCGAGTGACGACCTCGGACGAACCGCGCCCGTCTCCCTGATCCGATGACTCCCGCGCAAGGATTCCTCTGGGTCGCGGAAGGGTTGATGTTCTTCGCGCTCGGCTGCTTCGTTCGCGGATTCCGGGTGAGGAAAACCAACCTTCCGCTCCACATGTTCCTGGGGAAGCTCGGCGCCTTCACGGTCCTGTCGGCGCTACTTGTGCTCGAGGTCCTGATGCGCGGGCTCGACTGGGAGTTCCCGGTGCGCGACCACGTGTTCCTGCGCTGCCACCTCACGGCCGCGAGCATCGCGCTCGCGACCCTCCTCCTCCTGCTCTTCACCGGAATCACTCGACGCCGTCGGGTTCACATCCGGCTGTACTGGGTGTTCTTCCCGAGCTACGCGCTCACGCTCCTGTTCAGCCTGCTTGCATTCGACCTCGGCCTGTGAACGCAGCAGAGTCGCGGGTCGAGGCGACCGGGCCTGACGGGCGTCCGCACGCGAAACAGCGGTCCGCGCACGGTTACGCGTCCCGTATCGTCGCGTACCAACCTGACCCGAATCTTTGAATTGCTCTGGCACGTTTGCGCGCGTTTTCGCGATGGGTGCGTCAACGGCCTGGATTCCCGCTTTCGCGGGAATGACGGCTCGGCTCATCCTCCGCGCTCGTCCCGCAGCGCATTGAACAGGTGGGTCGCGTAGAAGATCGGCGCGTGGTCGTCGACCTCGTCGATCCGGAAGAAGTCCGCGTCGAGCTTCAGGCCTTCCTTGAAGACCTTGACCCGCCCTACAAGGTTTTCGATGCGGCGGAGGTAGTGCTCGCGGATGTCCTTCCACTCGGGAGCATCGGTGAGCAGGCTTCCCTGGCGGTCGATGTAGCGTGCCGAGCCGACGTGTTCGTACTGTGCTCGATCCAGAGCAGCGAGCAGCTTGTCCGCTCCAAAGCTCAAAAGCTTCTGTTTGAGGCCCGGGGCCAGGGACGGCGGCAGATGGACGACTGCGTCCCGGGCATGAACGAACCGAAAGGTATTCGTGGCCACGTTTCGTCGGTTGAATTCTCTGTGGAACTCCACGTCTCCCACCTTGGGGCAACCGAAGGTGTACAGACCGGCCGCATGGGGTAGTCGCGCAGCGGCCAGCGTCGCGAGAGCGCCTCCCAGGCTATGCCCGGTGAGCCAGAGTCTGCGGGCCGCACCCGGTCCGCAGTCGAGCTCCGGCCGGCGAAGGTGTTGGACCGCGGTGTCCCAGACCTCATTGAGCGACTTTCGAAAGCCACTGTGGACGTGGCCGAGGCCGGGCTCGGGCGACGGCGCCATCTGCGCGTCGGTGACGACGTCGCGAAAGCTCTTGATGCGCGTGCCGCGAAAGGCGATCACGACGCAGGCGTCGTTGCCCGCGATCACTCCATGGCAGCCGTTTTCCGTGCCGTCGACGTGGAGCACGTGGGAGAACCCTGCGCCTCGCAGCACCTGTGCCTGACGGTCCGCGGCCTCATACGTGAGGAGGGAGATGTCCGCGAGCCAGCTCGCATTGACGGCGCTGAAGGCTTCGGCCCTCGATTCGAACGGCAAAGAGAGGGCTGCGTCGAGATAGGAGAAGACCTTGGGCGGCGGGATGAGGGCGAATCCGGTCTGGGTCGGCAGCGGGCGTTTCATCCCAAGCCTCCCATCAGCCGGCCGTGGCAGTCTGCGTTCGGATCACCTCGCGGATCTGCGCGTCCGTCAAGAGCTTGCGTGACGACTTGGCCTTGAGGAGGATCGCGTCGACCACCGCGTCCTTCGCCTCGACGCCGTGCTGCTCGAGCCAGTGGACGACGTTGCTCCTGCCGCTCATCGGCCCGATGCGGATGATCTGTTTCAGGCCGAAGAGGTCGGCGGGAACCCCTGAGTACACGCGGTTGGCGAGCCAGTGATCGCCCTTCTTCATCGCCTTGATCACCGCCGAAGCGTGCACGCCGGTGCCGGTCTCGAAGGCGTCGCTGCCGAACACCGGGTAGTTGTAGGGGATCTCCACCTGCACGGACTGCGCGACCTTCAAGCAGTACTCGTGCAGGCGCGAGAGGTCGTTGTCGATCCATCCCATCAGGCGGAGGTTGACGAGCAGAAGGTCCATCGGAGTGTTGCCGGCGCGCTCGCCGATGCCCAGGCCCGTCGCGTGCACGCGGTCGGCGCCCGCCTCGAACGCGGCGATCGAGTTGACGACTCCCAGGCCCCGGTCCATGTGGCCGTGCCAGTCGATCTTCGCCGCGGACTTCTTCTTCTCGATCAGCTCCCTGACGAACCGCACGAGCCTCTTGACGCCGCTCTGCGTCACGTGACCGACGGTGTCGCACACGCACAGGCGCTCTGCGCCGTAATCCATCGCCAGGCCGTACAGCGCCTCGATCGTCCGGGGGTGGGCGCGCGTCGTGTCCTCGGTGACGAACATCACGGTGAGCTGGTTCTTCCGGGCGAAGTCGAGCGCCTTCTCGGCGGTCTCGAGCATCGACTTCAGGCTCCAGTCCTCGGTGTACTGGCGGATCGCGGACGAGCCGATGAACATCGACACTTGCAGAGGAAAGCCGACGCGCTGCGAGATCTCGACGACCGGCGCGATGTCCTGGACGACGGTGCGAGCCGCGCAGTTGGGCTCGATGGGGAGCTTCTCGTCCCGGATCACCTTGAGCATCTCCTCGACGTGGCGGTTGACCTGGCCGCCCGCGCCAGGCAGGCCGATGTCCGCCGCATGGATTCCCAGGGCCGCCATCAGCCGGAGGATCTCGATCTTCTGCTCGAGGCTCGGGTCGGTGACGCTGGGACACTGCAGGCCGTCGCGCAAGGTCTCATCGACGAACTGCGGAGGCTGTGCCGGCCGCCCGGGGTCGTCGTTCCAGTCGTGAATGAGGTCCTGGTCCTGCATGGGGTCTCCCCAATGCCAGTCACTTTGGGGCCAGCCGTCATTCCCGCGAAAGCCACCCGTCATTCCCGCGAAAGCGGGAATCCAGGCCGTTGACGCTCCCAGCCCGCGCTAGCCGTCATTCCCGCGAAAGCGAGAATCCGGTTTCATGGACGGGGGGCGCGCACAAAGTGAACGGCATTGGGGCTAGAGCCTATCCCAATTGGTCCGGCCGAGCCTGACGGACTGCCGGGCCTTGCAGCCGTCCAGCGCGGCGACGACGTAGATCCTATTCCGTGAGGAGGCGCAACAAAGCGGCTGCGGGGTCGCAGGCAGCGGAGCCGGCCGAGTGGCAGCTCGCCCCGGTCCCCAAGGGAATCACCCGGTTCTCCAAGGTGATCCCCGGGGTTCCTGGCCTCTTCGGTAGCAGCCGATCCGCTTTGCCACCGGCACCGATAGATTCTTGCCTCCCCACCGCGTCCGTTCCTCTCTTCCAGAACCCACGACTCCCATGATCGTCATGAAATTCGGCGGCACGTCGCTGGCGAGCGCCGCCGAGATCCGCCTCGTCGTCGATCTCGTCCGCGAGCGACTCGCGCAAAAGCCGGTCGTGGTCGTGTCCGCGCACGCCAAGGTCACGGACGCGCTCTTGAGCGAGGCCCGCAAGGCGGTGAGCGGCGCTCACGACGTGACCGCGTTGATCGAGCGTCATCAGCAGATCGCGCGCGAGCTGGGGGTCGAGCCGCAGGGCCACCCGGAGCTCTTCAAGGACCTGACCGACGTGCTGCGCGGGATCTCGCTGGTCGGCGAGGCGACGCCGCGAGTTCTCGACCACGTGGCGTCGTTCGGCGAGCGCCTGTCGTGCCGCACCGTGGCCGCCGCCTTGAGCCGCGCGGGCACCCCGGCGGAGGCGGTCGATGCCTACGACGCGGGCCTGGTCACCGACTCGCGCTACGGGAAGGCGCAGCCGCTGCCGGAGAGCTTCGAAAGGATGCGGGCGTTCTTCGCGGGGAAGACGAGAGTGCAGGTGGTGACCGGCTTCATCGCCAAGGATCGCCAGGGAAACGTGACGACCGTGGGTCGCAACGGCAGCGACTACAGCGCCGCGCTGTTCGCGCGCGGCCTCGATGCAAACGAGATCCAGATCTGGACCGACGTCCCCGGAGTGCTGACTGCCGATCCGCGCATGGTGCCGGAGGCGTATTCCCTCGAGGTGATGGGTTTCGACGAGGCCGCGGAGCTCGCCTACTACGGGGCCGCCGTGCTGCATCCGGCGACGCTCGTTCCGGCGGTCGAGGGCAACATCCCGGTTCGCGTGCTCGACACCCGCAAGCCCTGGGAGAAGGGCACGTTGATCCTCAACCGTGCAACGCGCGCGGGCTCCTCGGTGACCGCGATCGTGCACAATCGCAAGGTCGCGCTGCTCAACATCGTGACGCCGCGGATGCTCGGCCACCACGGGTTCATGGCGCGCATCTTCCAGGCGTGCGCGCGGCACGAGGTGGCGCTCGACATGATCGCGACCACCGAGGTGTCGGTGTCGGCGACCACCGAGCACCATGACCTGCAGCCCCTCGTCGACGAGATGCGCGAGTTCTCGGAGGTCACCGTCGACCGCAACGTCGCGGCGATCGCCGTCGTCGGCCACGCGATCGGCGAGTCGATCGCCGCGGTCGAGATCATCTTCGACACGCTCAAGAAAGAAGGCATCGCCGCGCGGATGATCTCGATGGGTGCGCGCCGCACCAACGTCGGCCTCGTCATCGATGCCCCGAACACCGAACGCTGCGTCGCTGCCCTTCACCGCGCCTTCTTCGCCCAACAGGTCGCGAAGACGGCGAGTCAGTGATCTGCCGCCTGGGCTTCTCAAGGGGTCGCCCTTCCTCGACGAAGGATCCGTCACGCTCCGTAAAGTTGCGGCCTTGGGCTCCGCTCGGCGCGAGCGACGCGGATCTCCGGAGGAAGGCGAATGCAGAAGGCCGCGTGCGGAAGTTGCGTTAGTCGTTGGATTCGCCGGCGAGGAACTTGACTGCGGCCTTGGCGATGCGGTCGACCATCGCGTGTTGGTTGACGGTGCTGATGGAGAGGGATTGGGCGAATTGGAGGTGGGCGAGGGCGATTTCGGTGGGTGGGGTACCGGTGAGGACCTGGACGTCGACGTACATGCGGTCGGATCCGGCGAAGACGCCGAAGGCGCCTCGGGTCCATTCGCCGACGTCGCGCGAGTCGAGGACTTGGAGCCTTGCGATCCGGGTGCCGGGGCGTTCGGGCGAGGCGCCCATGCCCTTGCGGAGGAGTTCGTAGCAGACGTGATCGACGAGCTTCGAGGTCAGGGCATCTGCGGCCTCTTCCGAGCCAGGGGGCTGGTCACCCTCGACGGCGTACACGACGGGTCCCTCCTCGGGTCGCGGAGGCGGCAGGGGCTTCTCGACGGCGATCTTGGCGTCGGAGATGGACGACATGCCGACACAGCCGGCGGCGATGACGGTGACCGTGAAAAGTAGCGCTGACGTGAGCTTGATCTTCATCGGGCATCCTCGTTCGTGGGATCGTCGCAGCAAGAACCTGGTCCGCGCGTGGAAGCATTATTGATGCTTCATTTCTTCCCGACCAGGTCGTAGTCCCCGGACTCGAACTCCTTGGCCCCTTCCTCCTTGCTGAGCCGGTCGAAGTGCCACTGGCGGTCGGTGTCCCACGTGAACACCTCGAACTTGAAGTAGAGGGACTCACCCGGCGACGCCTCGAACTTCTGCAGTTGGCTCCTGGTGCCCTTTCCCATCAGGACGAAGTGCTCGCCGGCGGGAAGGTAGAAGCGCACGCAGTCACCGGTTCCCAGGTGGGCGATGACGGTTCCGTCCAGCTCGACGGGCAGAGACACGCCGCCTCCGGCGAACTGGCTGACTCTCATCACGGTGACACTCGCCGCTCCCTGCCTGCTGGCGTCCAGCAGCTCGGGACTCCCAACGAATCGCGCTGAGGCCCCGCACGAGGCAGCTCCGAACAGCAGCAAAGCGAACATCCACCGCTCTGCGGGCAAGCATTGGGTCGGACACTTCGCAAACCACGGACGCGAGCGCGCTGCGAGATGAGACATCATGGTCGGGAATGCCCTCCAGGAGTGGCACCGATGACTGTCGCACTGTTCTGGTGGTGAGGCTGCGGATTGTAGCCAGCGATCTCGTTTCCCCGGGATGCCACAATGGGAGTGCGCGGTCGCCCCGCGGCATTCACAGGTTCTTGAAGAAGTCCTCGGAGTCGTCGAGGTCGCTCAGGAATTTGTGGAAATCGATGCGGCTGTCGGCGTCGATCTCGGAGTCCTTGACGGGATGGCCGCCGAGAATCGTCTCGATCACGCTGTTGGGCACGTACACCTCGCCGCAGATCTCCTTGTCGTGGACGATCTCGTCGAGCGCGACGAGGCCGTGGCGGAGCAGGGGTGAGCTGCGCGAGAACAGCTTGCGCCGTCGCACGAGGTCCTCCTCGGAACGCGACACGAGCTTCAAGAGGTCGACGGCGTCGAGATACGGGTTGCCCTGCGTCAGCTCCTGGAAGATCAAAGTCACCAGCACCACGAGGTGATCCTCGGCCAGGCCGAACCGGGTGGCGATCTCGTGCAAGGGGAATCGTTCCTTGCCCTCGGTCTGCTCGAGCCGCGCGCGCACCAGCGCCGACGTCCGCATGATCTCACGGTTGAGGAGAGTGATCGACTCGGGGAAACCCGCCTCGAAGTCGTCCCATTCCTCGTAGTGGAAGATCTTGGCCGCGCGCTTCTGATAGAGCTGCGACAGTCGGCGCAGGTCCATCACGTAGGCGAGATTGCTCTTGTAGGGGCGCGCCTCCTGTTCGGCGCCGCGCTTCAACCCGGACAGATTGCGCTTGAGAACGCGACAGAGAATGCGGAACGCCCGATCGCTCAGCCGGAACCTTAGGTCGAGGATCTCCATGTCCTCGTCGGCCTTGCTGAGGTCGGGGAAGATGAGCTGTGCCTGAATGAGGCGTGAACCGGGCGACAGCAGGCGGACTCCGTCGAGGATCGTGAACGAGCTGTCGAACAGGGTGCTGACCAGCTCCCTTCCGGTCACGAACGGGTCCTCGTGGTGGAGCCTTCGCTTGAGGAGCCCCAGGAGGATCAGCACATGCTGGGGCCCGAGGCGGTACCTGCGCAGGAGGTGGTGGAGAGGCCCTTCATGATCGAGATTGCGCAGCAGGCGGGCGACCTCCTGGATCTTCACCTCCGCCAGGTGGCCGAGCCGGTCCCTCTCGTCGGGGGTGGGTGCCTCGCGCTGCATTCCCCGGCTCTGGTCGATGCTGTCCGAAAGGTCCAGGAGCTGCTTCAGGAGGGTGCGGTCACTCGAGGTGTTCATAGATCCCCGCTTCTGCCAACCTGCTGCAGACGGCGGCCGCAAGGGCTGGAACCGGTCCGCCAGGCACTTAGCATCGGGCCATCGAACCGCCACGGGGCACGGGAGAACAGCGCCCGGCTCCAGGGAAATCATCGACGCTTTCCAGGCGGCGCAGCCCGGTCAATTCCGGGCAAAGTTCGCCGGTCAGGGGGTTAGCGGGTGATTCCTGACCCAAAGCCTGGGACCGGATGACGAGTAGCCAGGAACAAGAGGACAACTTGCCGCAAACTTGCCGGCCAGACGAGGTGGTCGCGAGCCTCGACTTCGGCTCCAATACGGTCGGGTACCTGATCGCCTGCCTCGGCAGGGAATCGGTCGAGTTCCTGGGACGAGGGAGCCGGTTTGTTCGGCTCGCGGAGGGGTTCGAGAAGACCCCACGGATCAACAACTCTGCGCTGGAGCGACTGCGAAACTGGCTCCTGGAGATGAAACGCATCTTGGGAGAGGCCGGGGCGGGGAGGCTCCGGGCGGTCGGGACCGAAGCAGTCCGCCGAGCCCAGAACCAGAAGGAGCTGAAGGAGCTGGTTCAAGCGCTGCTCGGAGTGGAAGTTGAGGTCATCTCCGGCCCGGAAGAAGGGCGACTTACCTACCATGGGGTTCGTTTCGGCTACCCCGCGGGGCCGCTCAGCGTGATCGACGTCGGAGGGGGCTCGACCGAGGTGGTCCTCGGGGCGCCAGAAGGCGCCGATTGCAAGTCGCCCGAGACGCTGAGCCTCGACCTCGGAGGGGTCACTCTGACCGAACGATTCGGAGAGGACTACTCAGCCCTGTACGGGGCGGTCCTTCACCGCCTTCAGCCTCATCAGTTTCGAATCGAGCCCGCGCCTCACCTCACAACCCTCGGGGGCACGGGTGCCAATCTCGCCATGATCGACCAGGGGGAGAAGCCGCTCACCGACGGGCGCCTGGAGGGTCATGTGCTCTCGCGGGAGCGCATTCGTACTCTTCGTGACCGGATCGGGGCGTGCTCTCCGGAAGCTCGCGTCCGCGACTTCGGCCTTCCAAAGGGGCGCGCCGATGTCGTCGTCGCCGGGCTCGCCATCCTTGAAGGAGTCATGGACCACCTCGGGTTCACCCAGGTACGCACTTCCCGGTATGCGCTGCGCCACGGAGTCATATGGTCGATGCTGCAGACAACGCTCGGCCGCTGAAGCTGACCGCGGTCAAGAAGAGAAGGCGCCTCTGGCGCCTCTGGATGCTCGCCGCCCTGGTGCTCCTCGTCGTCGCATCACGGTTTCTTCTGGCGCCGCTCAGGGTGTCCTCGGGATCGATGGAGCCGCACCTGCACGGAGACCCCGTCCGGGGGGATCGCATGCTTGTGTTGCGCAACTACCACCGATTCTTTCAGCCCGAACGCTTTGATCTGATCGTTCTCAAGGATCCGCGGCAGGAGGACAGCGACGAACGGGATGCCCATTACTTCGTCAAGCGTCTCGTGGGCCTCGGTGGCGAATCCTTGCAGATCCGCGGCGGCGACGTGTACGTTTCGGTCGCGGACGCACCCGTCCGGGTGGTCTCCAAGGACTACCGCCTGTTTCGCGATCTGCTGGTGCCCGTGTGGAAGGAAACGTTCACAGCACCGGCCTCACCCTTCGAATGGCGGGAGGATCTCGTGGAGCGGGAGGGTGGGTCCGTCCGGATGCGCGGCCCGCAGCTCAGCCGCGACTTTCCATTCGCCGGCCGTTTCATCGGAACGATCGACAACTCGGTAAGGAACCTCGACGGCACGGTCACTCCAGGCACTCATCGAGTTCACGACGTACTGCTCCGGGTGACCCTCGAGTCCGACGACGCTGCCATTGGATTCGTCGCCGAGCTCAACGAGATGGGCGACACCTTCACGTTCGTTCTGCATGGCCAGAGAGACGGCGGCGAGGTGGAGATTCTTCACCTCGACGCCGACGGCAGGACGAGATCCGTCAAAGCCGCCTCGAAAGGTCTCGTGGCACGCCGGCGCCAGCGCATCGAAGTATGGAACATCGACGATCATCAGGGGGTCGCCATCGACGGCGAACCGGTCCTGCAGACCGGTGGATTTGAGGTGCTGAGACCGGGCGTCGGCGAAGTCTGGTGTCGTCCCGCCTTCTCCGTGTTCGGCGGCGCCGCTACAGTTGCCTGTGTCGAGATCGAAAGGGATCTTCATTACCTGGCGTCCGACCCCTGGACCATCCCGCAGGATCAGGTGTTCGTCCTCGGCGACAACAGCGCGGACTCGGTCGACAGCCGCCAGTACGGTCCGGTTCCCTGGTCGCGTCTGGTGGGAGTCCCGTGCGCGATCTACTACCCGCTGAGCAGGGCGCGCCTCCTCGATTAGGGCAACACCCTTGACGGCCAAAGATCGCGGATGGATCGAAACTTTCGGAGTGTGCTACTCGCTGGGGAAAAACCATCCCCCTCGCCGATCGAAACTCCTGGCGCTTTGAAGGGTTAGCAACCTCATGTCGCAGGCCGTGGCGATGAATCAACCTCGCGAAGACCTCGACCCGGGACGCGATGAGATGCTCGCGCTCAAGGCGGGAGACCCCGCCGCTTTCGAGAGCATCCTGCGCCTCCATGGTCCGAAGGTGATCGCGTTCTTCGAGCGCTTCGGCGCCGACCCGGCCACGGCCGAGGACCTGGCACAGGAGACGTTTTTGAGGGTGTACCGCGCCAGAGATCGTTACGAGCCGACGGCGCGATTCGCGACCTGGCTGCATCGAATCGCGCAACGCATTGCGATCAACGAAGCGACGCGCAATCGGTGGCGGCGAGCCGTCGGTTTCGCGGGCGAGGACGAAGACGACGAGGGTGGGATCGCGGCGCCGCCGGACCAGAATGCGCTCGTCCCGCATCGCCAGCTTTCGATCAAGGAGCTGCAGGCGCAGGTGGAGCAGGCCATCGGCCGCCTTCCCGGGCGCCAGCGTTTCGCGCTGCTCCTCAATCGTTTCGAAGGACTTTCTTACGAGCAGATCGGTGAAGTCCTCGGCCTGAAGATCCCGGCGGTGAAGTCGCTCTTGTTTCGCGCCCGCGAGAATCTCAAGAACGCCTTGCTGCCGTATCTCGACCAGGACCTTCTCGGGGAGGTGGACGATGTCGAACGAGAATGATCGCCTCCGGATTCTGGACGACCTCTCGAATCGCCTGTCGGCGGAGGAGCGCAGACTTCTCGAGGGCGCGATGGCGAAGGATCGTTCGCTGGCGCGCGAGGTGGCGCGCCATCGAAAGCTGGACCGGTGGCTCCCCTCGCTGCACGTCTCGCGCCGGAGCGAGGAGGACCACGAACGATTCATCGCCCGTGTCTTGCGCGCGGTTCGCGCGGAGTCCGGAGCGGACCAGGCAACTTCGTCGCGCCCGCTTGCGGGCTCCCCTGGCAATCAGATCGTCCGCAGAGCGCGCATCGGCACTCGTCTGCTCGTGGCGACCGCGCTGGCTGCGGCCGCGGTATTCGCCGTGATGGCGGCCCTGCAATTCGGGGCGCCGACGTCAGGAGATTCGAGCGATTCCGCCCGCCGTTCACCCTCCAGGGAGGGTCCGCCAGGATCCGGCACCGAGTTGCCCGAGCACGGATTCCCGGCGAATGAAGCGCAGGTTGCGAGGGAGGGAGAGACCGAAGGGCCAGGCTCGAAGCGACCCCCCGGCGAAGCCATTGCCGGCGGCGAGATTCCGGCATTCCTCGACGATCCCGAGCTGGCAAGGAGCTTCGAGGTGATCGAGATGCTGCCGTTTCTCAGCGAGGAGGGGATCGGCCAGCTTCTCGACCTCGACGACGAAGACCTGTTTCTGCTCGAGGCCCTGTCCGGAGCTTGATCATGACCTCGTTTCGTACCACCGCCGTCGTTCTGATCGCCGCCCTCGGAGCGGCCGAAAGTGCCGGGTTCGCCACGCAGGAGGAGAAAGGGCCGCGGGCGCGCTGGGAGAGGATGTCGCCCGAGGAACGAGCCCGCTTCGAGCAGAACCTGGATCGCTGGAAGCAGATGGACGAGTCGCAGCGCAAGCGGATGCGCCAGCGACTGGAGAAGCTGCGCGGGATGGAGCGAAGGCTCGAGGATTCGGAGGACGACGATCCCACCGCAGGTCGAGATCCGCCTCATGGCCGCGATGGCTCTCATCCGCGGGCCGAGCGATACCTGCGTCAGCGGATGGAATGCCTGCCTCCGGAGGTCCGGAAGCGCCTGCGGGAGGAACTGTCGCGGCTCTCTCCCGAGGAACGCGATCGGCACCTGCGCGAGATCATGAAGAACGAGTCCAGCCACAGGATGGAGCGGCGCATCGCCGAGTGGACTCGGGACGGCCGGCTGAGTCGCTCCGAGGCGGAAGAGCTGAAGAGAATCCTCGAGCACGGCAGCTCGGCGGAACGCTTCCGGGCACTCCGCCAGTGGATGCTGAACAAGCCCGAGCTCTTCGACCTGCCGCCAGCGCTGGTCGAACGACTGCGCGAGGTGAAGGATCCCGTGAAGGCTGGAAGGATCCTCGACGAGTGGCGGCGCAGGCGCGACGGAAAAGCAGGAGACCGGCCCGAGGGTCCGCCGTCGCGCGATCGACGCCATTTAAGCGACAAGGACGAGTCTCAGGGCGGCTCACCAAGGCGCGGATGATTGTTCCACGATCGCCGTGAAGGCAAGACGCGCCGCGCCGCGTCCGCCGTGACTTGGGTCTTTCCTCCGCAGATGGCATCGTAGGCGCGGACCCACGTCGTGCGGCAACGGCAGCGCACGAGCCTGCGGCCATCTCGGAGCCTGCACATGCAAAGCGTCGCCCATCGGTCGAAAAATCAGGTGCAGTCGTCCACCTACGTCCTGGCGGAGAAGGACGTCGAGTTCCTCGGCCGACCCGAGCTGCGTCCGGTGCGCCTGCAGCTCGAGCTCCTCAAGCCCGAGATGGTGATGCAGGAGGAGAACATCCGCTCGACCATCGTCGTGTTCGGCAGCGCGCGCATTCCGGACCCGGATGGTGCCGATGAGAGGGCTCGCATGGCCGATCGGAATCTCTCTCGAAGACCCTCGGACCAGGGACTCCGGCGTGCAGCAGAGGTTGCGCACAGGCAGCGAGTGCTCTCCAAGTACTACGAAGAGGCGCGGCGCCTGGGTGCGATGGTGTCCTCGACCTGTCAGATCGAGGGTCGCTGCGACTACGTCGTGGTCACCGGGGGCGGCCCGGGAATCATGGAGGCGGCCAATCGCGGCGCGAAGGACGTCGGCGCCAAGAGCATCGGGCTCAACATCCTCCTGCCTTTCGAGCAGAGGCCCAATCCCTACATCACTCCGCGCCTGTGCTTTCAATTCCACTACTTCGCGATGCGCAAGATGCACTTCCTCCTGCGTGCGCGTGCGCTGGTGTGCTTCCCCGGCGGATTCGGAACCCTGGACGAGCTGTTCGAGACGCTGACGCTGATCCAGACCGGCAAGATGCCGCGCCTCCCGGTGATCCTCTTCGGCCGCGAGTACTGGGAGCAGGTCATTCATTTCGACGCGCTCGTCAACCACGGCACGATCAGCCCGGAGGACAAGGACCTCGTGAAGTACGCCGAGTCCGCGGAGGAGGCCTGGGCGATGATCAGCGCTCACTACGACGCTGCGCCTTCCAGGAGCGGGAAGCGCGTGCGCTCCAATCGCGCGAGCAGCGCAAGGAAACGGAGATAGGAGGGACACCCATGCAGAGGTTCGGCGCCGGATGCCTTGTCGGCAGTTTCCTCGAGCGCATCGGTCCCGGCGGACTGCTCGTCTTCTTCTCGCTGGAATCGACGAGCGAATTGAGCGTCGCGGAAACGAGGATCCTGCGCGGGTTCACGGTCGAGGTCGAGGAGGAGATCCTCGCGTCGGACCCCAAGCTGGCGGCGGAGGCCCTGGACGTGCTCGATGCGAGGCTTCTCGACATCGAGCGCGCGCTGCCTTTCGAGGCACTCGCGGCGCTCCGAAGGGTGCCGTTCTTTCTCGGGAAGGAGGACGCTCTTCATCCCTGCGCCTGCTACCACGTCTCGCGCGAGTGGCTGGTCGAGCACGGCTACCCCGCACGGAAGGCGGGCAGCGTCGACATCGCCAACGCCGGCAATTTCCTGTCGTGGACCAAGACGCAGCCGTCGTTGGTCCTGCACGAGCTCGCGCACGCGTATTACCACCAGGTGCTGGAATGCGAGGACGCGGGGCTGCGCGCGGCCTTCGAGAAGGCCAAGGCCTCGGGCACCTACGAGGAAGTGCTCCACTTCGACGGCGAGGAGGTTCGTCACTACGCGATGACCAACGAGAACGAGTACTTCGCCGAGCTCACGGAGGCCTACTACGGCGTCAACGACTTCTACCCGTTCGTGCGCGCGGAGCTCCGCCGTCACGACCCGGACGGCTTCGAGGCCGTCGCGACAGCCTGGCGGCGCCTCGACCCGGTCCCCTCCGAAGGGGTGACGACGACTCCGAGCCGCGACGGCGGACGGTGAATCACAGGCCCGGACAAGTCGACACCGAATGCACTATCTTTCTCGAATGCCCCTTTGTCGCGGGACCGCGAGACGAGCCGGCCCCCGGCTTTCACGGAGGACGCTTTCATGACGAAGTCAGCTCTCCTGGTTTCGAGCCCGGCGTTCAAGGCAGGTGAGCGCATTCCCAAACGCCACGCCTACACCGGCGAAGGTGAAAACGTCTCGCCTGCGATCGCCTGGAGCGGCGCGCCCGCGAGCACGAAAGAGTTTGCGCTCCTCTGCGACGACCCGGATGCACCGACCCCCGAGCCCTGGGTGCATTGGGTCGTGTACCGGATTCCGCCGAATGTCGCTTCCTTGCCTGAAAACGTTCCCATGGAGGACAAGGAGCTCAAGAACCCCAAGGGCGCGATGCAGGGAACGAACTCGTGGAGGAAGCTCGGGTGGGGTGGACCGATGCCGCCGCCGGGTCACGGCACCCATCACTACCACTTCAAGGTGTACGCGCTCGACGCCAACCTCACTCTCAACCCTGCGGCGACCAAGGCCGAGCTTCTCAAGGCCATGAGCAACCTCATCCTCGCGGAAGGCGACCTCGTCGGCACCTACAGCCGCTGATTCCAGATCTTCGCCGACACCCTCGGCGCCGGCGCGTGCCGCTTGTCCCGGACTCAGGATCACGGGCACCGCTCGGCACCCGCGGCTGTCATCTTGCGATGAATACGCTAATCTGCGCCGCGCCTGGCAGCCGAATCAAGTATCGCGGTGCGATCCTGTCCACCGCCGGTCCTGGCGAGCGTCGCGCTCACTGTGGCTGTTCCGTCACGAGTCCTGGCGCGACCTTGGTGCTGCGCTCGCTTTCCTCTCGAGGTGTTTGGTTTGAGTCAACCTGTGATTGGTTCGGTCGACCCCGCGTCCGGGGACGAAGTTTCCCTGTCCTTTGAGTCTCTGGGCCTTGGCCCCGATTTGTGCTCCAGCCTTCGTGATCTCGGCTTCGAGCTCCCCACTCCGATCCAGGCACGGGCGATCCCGAGCGTGCTGCTCGGACAGGACGTGATCGGGATCGCCCAGACGGGAACGGGCAAGACGGCGGCCTACGTGCTCCCGCTCATCCAACGTCTGGGCCACGGCGGCGGCCTGCGGATACTTGTCCTGTCGCCGACGCGCGAGCTGACTCTCCAGATCTGCAGCCACGCCCTTTCGATGGGACGTCTCACCGGCTTCCAGACGATCTCGATCATCGGCGGCGAGAGCTTCGGCACGCAGAATCGAGAGCTCGATGCGGCGCCCGACATGGTGGTCGGCACTCCAGGACGTGTGTACGACCAGATTCGTCGCGGCCGGCTGCCGACGCGAAACATCGAGGTGCTGGTGCTCGACGAAGCCGACCGCTTGCTCGACATGGGCTTCGCCCCCCAGATCGAGGAGATCGTGCGCCAGATCCCTCGTCGGCGGCAGACGCTGCTGTTCTCCGCCACCATGCCTTCCGGCATCCAGGCACTGGCACGCAGCTACCTGCACGAGCCACAGGAGATCGTGGTCGGTCCGGTCCTGAGTGCGGTCGATACCTGCCATCAGGAGCTCTACGTCGCGACTCCGCGCGAGAAGGTGATGCTGCTCAAATACCTGTTGCATCGGGAGCAAGGTTCGGTGCTCGTCTTCACCCGCACCAAACGCGGTGCCGACGAGGTCGAGCATCTGATCCGGCACTCGGGCCGCGGTGTCGCGGCGCTCCACGCGGATCGTTCCCAGGACGAACGCAAGAAGGCGATGAACGGGTTTCGTGAAGGAAAGTACGGCGTCCTCGTCGCCACGGACCTCGCGGCGCGCGGACTGGACGTCGACGGCATCACTCTGGTCATCAACTTCGACGTGCCGCCGACCGCGGAGGACTACCTCCACCGCATCGGGCGGACCGCTCGGGCGCAACGGACCGGCCGGGCCTACACCTTCGCCACCATCGATGATCTGACCGCGCTGCGCAACATCGAGACGCGCCTCGGCAAGAAGCTGCCCTTCATGGTCATCTCGCGCGAGGACCTGAACGCCTTCGCGCGCGAGGAAGCCAGCCACGAGCATTCGGTCAGCGGGAATGCCTCAACACATGATCCGCAACCCGACACCAGGGATCGACGTGGCTCCCGCGCGAGCCGTACCCAAGGGGCGCGCTCCGGACGCGGGCGCCGCCATGCGCCCCGAGGGCGCGGATGAGCCCATCGGGCCTATCTCCAGTCCCCGCTCAAGATGAACGCGCCCCAGGTGTAGCAGTGACGCTCGCATGACATCACGCGCGTGGTCTCCTGCGCAGCCGCGGACGTCAGCATCAGGGAGATCGCGAAGGCGACACCTGGAGTTGATCGGAAAGCCGCTCGCAGAAGTGGGTGCACGACGGTCACGGTTTCTTTCCTGGATCACTCATGATGGGTGCGACAGACGCGCCGTCCGGAAGGAGTCTGCCCTCGCTTCGTATGCTGCGCAGCTCCCGCAGAATGCGGCTCCAGTACGCCATGTCCTGGGTTTGTAATCTTTGGAGGTCCCCCAGCACCGTCTTCTGGCAGGAGGCAAGCCTCGCCCGTTGATGAAGTCGACGGAGATACCGGAACCGCGTTTCGGCCCGAAATGAGTTCTTCACCGCCCATGTCAGCAGACCTGTGCTCGGCTCGGCCTCGTCGCGGAGGCGGATCTCCACAAGATTGGTGATCACCTCGTAATCCGACAGGCGCCGCGTCTTCTTGAGCTCTACCAGATCCTCGATCGAGACGACCTCGAGCCTTCCCCATGGGCTGTTCAGCTGCTGGGAGCGGCGCCTCGCCGAGAGGAAACCATCGACCCGGGGCGGCCGGCCCATGACGTCGAGGTACACAGGAGTCGGCCGATCGGGAATGAGAAAGTGGAAACCGTGGCCGAACCGGAAGTTTCTCGTCGTCAGCGGCGGAGTCAGCTTGTGAATGGTCGCACGAACACGGCAGAGTGCTGCGACCAGTCTTTGAATGTTCGCCGGCGTCGGACGAACCCAGAGATCGATGTCCTCCGAGAAGGTTGCTGCACCGTACAGAATGGACGCCTGTCCGCTGATCAGCAGGTATTCGAGGCCCATTCTCTCAAAGGACCGGAAGAGTCTTTGCATCGTGCAATTCCGGCAGGTTCTTGATGTGCTTCCTCAGGCGCCAGGCGCGACGCAGGCGCTCGCCGGGCGTCAGCGCCAACCAGTCGCTGAGCCAGGGACTGATCAGCTCGCGGTCATCCTCGACCGGTTCTCCGAGCGGCTTGGACCGGGAGCTTCTCCCGGGGCGTGAAGCCTTCTTCCTGCGTCGGGCAGCGCGCCGTTTCATGGGACCGAGGATAAACGATCCCATTTTCATCCTGGAGCTGGCGTTCGAGGAACGCTGTCTGCGCGGCGGCCCGCTCATCGAGGTCTAGCCCAACTTCCACGGCGACCGTCTGATCTTCGCCCGCTGAAGCGAGGTCGAGCGGGGAGCGGCAACCTCTCAGCGAAGAAACCGAATCAGCCTTGGGACCTCCTTGTGGCAACGCCCGAGTCCTTTCCGAGCGTCCGAAGGAGGAATTCGAGGCGCGGGCTCGATGGACAATTCGCTGCGGGGTGTTATGACGGGACTTCGATGCTCCGAGGCGCGCGAGGGATCCGGCCGATTCCTGGACGGGTGTGTTGCGACGCAGCTCGAACAGCATTCCTTCGGTAGGCGGAACGGCGACCCGAGCACGAAATCAGGCGATGGATTCTGTCGACGATCGCGATGACCAGGGCGCGGGAACCCTGCGAACGAGCAGCGATGCGGGCGCCCTCGACCCGGTCGAGGAGATTCTCGCCCACATCCTCGAACGGCCGGAGGAGGAATGGCAGAAAGCCTTTCGGGACGCATGCAATCTGCACCCCCAGAATGCAGCAGAGCTCCGGCGTCGCTGGGAGCTGGTGGCGGTTCTTGAATCCCAGACCGCAAAGGATCCGTCGGAAGGATTCCCGGAGCGGCTCGGTGATTTCCGGCTGCTCCGGCGCCTGGGCGCGGGCGGGATGGGGGTCGTGTACGTCGCCGAGCAGGAGTCCCTGCGCCGGCGCGTGGCGCTGAAGCTCATCCGGCCGGATCAACTGTTCTTTCCGGGTGCGCGCGAACGATTCCGGCGCGAAGTCGAGGCCGCCGCACGCCTGCAGCATCCCGGCATCGTGCCGGTGCACCTCGTCGGCGAAGAGCGCGGCATTCCCTACTTCGCGATGGAATGGGTGCACGGCTGCACTCTCGCGGACGTGCTCGACGAGGTCCGGGCGCGAACTCCCGCAAAGCTGCGGGGGCCCGATCTGAGGGCGGCGATCGTGCGCGCCACGGAGCGCGCCACGGGCGAGGTCGTGCCGGCCGCCAGCCATGAGGTCAAGTCATTCGAAGGCGGGTGGGCGGAATGTTGCCTGCGTCTGTTGCTTAAGGTGTCGCAGGCGCTGGCCCATGCGCACGAGCGCGGCGTGCAGCACCGCGACGTCAAGCCCTCGAACGTCCTTGTCACGGCGGATGGACGCGCGCTGCTGCTCGACTTCGGGCTCGCGAGCAGCACGGAGGCGACCCCTCTCACCAGGACCGGCTCACAGATCGGCTCGCTGCCCTACATGGCGCCGGAGCGGATCCGCGACGCCGCCACATCGAGCGACCCGCGCTCGGACGTGTACTCCCTCGGAGCGACCTTCCACGAGCTGCTCACCCTGCGCAACCCGTTTCTGTCGGCAACGACGGACGAGACGCGGTCGCGGATCCTCCAGGCGGACGCGACGCCGGTGCGGGTTCTCAATCCTTCGGTTCCGTGGGACGTCGAGACCGTGTGTCAGGTCGCGATGGAAAAGGACCCGGTGCGGCGCTACGCGTCGGCGGCCGACCTCGCGGCGGACCTCAAGAACCTGCTCGAGCACCGGCCGATCCGGGCGCGCCGGCCGGGCGCGTTGCTGCGGGGGCGACGCTTTGTGGAACGACATCCCGTGGCGAGCGTGGCGCTCGTGCTCGGCGGGCTCCTGCTGTGGGCGGTGCCTTTCACGTGGTTCATCAAGGAGCGTTCCGACCGCAGAGTGATCGCCGAGAAGCTTGCGGAGGTCCAGAGACTCAAGGACAGCAAGCTGCTTCGTGATCTCCTGGAGCTCGACCACGAGCTCCACCCGGCGACGCCGCAGATGGAGAGCGCGCTGAAGTCCTGGCTGGACGAGGCCGACCGGCTCCTTGCCAGGCGTCCGATTCACGAGCGCACCCTGGATCGAATGCGCGAGGATCTCGCCGCAGGTCTCTCGGAAGATCGAAGTGCCGTCCAGTGGGAGATCGACGCGATCGAGTCGATCCTTTCGTCGCTCGACCAGGTGGTGACGCGCCGCGCATCGGTGCAGAGCCGCCAGGGCCACGCTCGATCCGTGGAAGGGCGCACGCGCACCGGCAACGAGGCGCGCGAAGCTTGGGAGGAGGCCAGCTTCGAGATCTCGCAGGCCGGCGCCTACGGCGGCCTCGAGATCGCGCCCCAGCTCGGACTGCTGCCCCTGGGGGCCGAGTCCGACAGCGGCTTGTGGGAGTTCTGGCAGGTGCAGAGCGGCGAGCGGCCGCAGCGCGACCTCGACAACGGGCGCTGGAAGATCGCCGCCGAGACCGGAATCGTCCTCGTGCTCATCCCCGGAGGACGATTCTCGATGGGGTCGCGGCCGCCGTCGGCCGAGCATCCCGTCGGAAATCCGAACGTCGATCGCCGCTTCCGCTCGACCGGCGACGAGGGACCGGTGCACGAGGTCGAGCTGGCGCCGTTTTTCATCTCCAAGTACGAGATGACCCAAGGGCAATGGCTGCGGTTCACGGGAAACAACCCGAGCGACTACCATGCCGGGATGGTCGTCCTCGATCGCCATCGATACGACTTCACTCATCCAGTCGAGAGCGTCGACTGGACGACGGCTTCGGAGGTGTTGCGCCGCCTCGGTCTTTGTCTGCCCACCGAGAGTCAGTGGGAATACGCGTGCCGTGCCGGAACCACGACCGTGTTCAGCCACGGGGACCTTCCCGAGACCATGAAGGAGTTCGGCAACATTCTCGATCTGCCCTTTCGCGCCACGGGGCTCGATCAGGCCGAGCCCTGGGCCGATGGCTTCTATCACCATGGTCCCGTCGGATCGCTCAGGCCCAATGCCTTCGGCCTGTTCGACATGCACGGCAATGTCTACGAGTGGTGCCTCGACCACTGGGGAAGATACGACGCTCGGCCGCCGCGGGCGGGAGACGGGCTGCGCATCGTCGAGCGGGAGACCAGGCAGCGCATCGCCCGCGGCGGAGCGTGGAGCGACCCCACCGTCTGGGCTCGTTCGGCCTCGCGATACTTCAAGAACGAAGACGTCGGTGACCCCTCGTTCGGCGTGCGCCCCGCGCGCCCGCTGGATCTCTAAGATTCAGCGGCATGAGCGGGCGTCGTGACAAGGGCTCGGACGGTTCGTCGCCAAGGGGCGCTTCGGGCAGCGGCCGCGACGACAGAGCTGCCGGCGACGAACAGCGCCTGGTTCGCGACGCGTCGCGCGGCGATGCTGGCGCGGTCGATCAGCTCCTGATGCGCCATCTTTCCGGGCTCGCGGCGTATCTGCGCCGCCATGCCGGCAAGGAGGTGCTCGCGCGCGAGTCGGTCTCCGACCTCGCCCAGTCCGTCTGCCGAGAAGTCCTGCTGCACCTCGAGGACGAGCGGCTGGAGTACCGCGGCGAGGCGGAATTCAAGAAATGGCTGTACCAGGCGGCGCTTCTCAAGATCCGTGACCGGAGAAGATTCCACGGGGCGGCACGCCGCGACGTCCGGCGCGAGGTCGCGATCTCCTCCGCGGATGAGTCACAGGACACGCGCTTCGCGGCGTTCTTCCAGACCATCACGACGCCCAGCGGGCTGGCCGAGAAGCGCGAGCAGATCGAGGCGGTGGCCGCAGCCTTTGCCGAGCTGCCGGAGGCCCAGAAGAACATCATCGAGTTGGCCCGGATCGAGGGCCTCTCGCATCAGGAGATCGCCCGCCGCCTTGGAATCGAGGAGTCCCACTCGCGCGTGCTCCTGTCACGCGCCATCGCCCGCCTCGCCACCCTGGCCCGCCGCCGGCTCGGCGAGTGATCGAAGCGGGGTCTGCAGTGTCGGGGAGCAGGCGCCCGTGCGTCCGCAGCCTGGATTCCCGCTTTCGCGGGAATGACGGGGGGCGGCTTGCGGGAATGACAGGGGGATCGCGCATCAGAACGGGCCTTCGGAGATGAGACGCAGGCGAGGCGGGGCTGTGGATTCGAGGTCCGGCGCAGCGGCCCATTCGAGGTACGGGAGGAACAGGTCGGCGGGGAACTCGATCGTGCAACCGTCGACGACGATTGCCCGTACACTCTGTGCGAAGTCCTCGCTGGTGAACGAGGCGATGCTGCCCAGCAGAGAGTCCGTGCTCACTTTCTCGCCGGCGCGGGAGTTCTCGAGCAGCTCCTGCATCCAGTCGTCCAGGCTCATCGCGCCGTCGGAATCCTTTCGGATCTCCCAGTCGATGATCAGCGCGAGCAGGGCGCCGCGGCGGTAGGGCTGGTCCTGCGTGGCGGCATCGGTCCAGAACGCCTTGGCGATGTCGGCATTGCAGAGGTTGCGCGCCGGGCTCTTCCAGTACTCGTCGATCCAGCGATTGATCGTTTCGAGCCACTGCTCGGCGCCGGTCAGTCCCGCGCGGTGCAACAGGCGCGCGGCATAGAAGTCGGTGAAGCCCTCGCTGAACCAGTAGCACAAGTCCGAGGGCATCTGCGCGGATATCTTTCCGCCGTTCCATTCGTGGAAGTACTCGTGGGCGAGCAGCGACTGGATCCGGAAAGCGTCCGGAGAGCCCGGCGTGAGCGACTGTCCGGGAGTCATGAACAGCGCGAACGAGTGGGTGAGCCCCGTTCCCCCGGTCGAGATGGACCCGGGAGTCGCCTTTGGTATCTGCAGCAGGGAGATCAGGTAGTAGGGGTCCTCGAAGTCCTTCCAGAACTCGCGCTCGGTCCGGACGATCGTCGCCGCCATCTCCACGAATTCAGCATCCTCGAATCCCCATTTCCTGCCGTTGAGCGCGAGCTGCAGTCGCCGGCCCTCGAGGTCGACGCTGTACAGACGAAAGTCGCCGGCGAGGAACAACGCGTGCCGGAATGCCTGCACCGATTCCTGCACTCCTTTCCCGGCGGGATCGGGGCCAAAGGAGGAGACCACGTCCCAGCCGGCCTCGGAGAATCCGAGCCACTGGTACTCGATGCGCCGCGGTGTCTCGTCGTCCATGAGCACCGGGAACAAAAGGCAGGTCTCGCCGATCAGATGCACGAGGTCGTCGCGCACGATCGGCCGGTAGTGGTTCGAGCGGATCTTGTCGGTGACCTGCTCGAGAGGGTGCAGCTCGTACACCAGGTGCAAGAGAGAGCGCGGAGCATGCTCGACCTGCCACTGGTTCTCGGCGACTGCTTCGACGCGCAACCTCTGATCCGCAACGTCGAAGGCTTGCAGGTTGTCGACGAACTGGCCGCAGCGCTCGATCCCGCCCCAGTGAGGTTGGGTTGCGAACATCGTCCCCGGCCCGTCCGTCCCCGCGACTCGAAGGTGAATTCGCACTGAGGCCGGCCTCTTCGAGGCGAGCTCGAAGACGTAAACAAGGTCGGGGCCGGAGGCTTGATCGCCGCATCCGAGCCCAGAGATCGCAAACCACAGGAAGCACTCTGCAGGCATCAGGATTCCTTGGATCAAGTCGAGTCATCGACGACTTCGGCGCAGCGAGATGGGCCTCTAGAGTCTTCGGACCGGGTCAGCGATCTCGCTCGCGCGCCTCCCGGCGCTCGAACCGGACGCGGGAATGAGCGGCGTCGAAAGTGACGATGAACCGGCGCAGGCAGCGCTTGCCGAGGATGGCGAAGGCGAGGTGCTCGTTGAAGAAGATGTCGGGGTTCTCGATCTCGTGGGGGCCGATGCGGGCGATGCCTTCGAGGCGCGCGGCCTTGATCTCGAACGGATTGAACAGAGTGGTCGCTTGGCCGACGGCCACCGGATCGCGAACGAGCGGCAGCTCCTCGGCGTAGTGCGACGGCAGGGCGAAGAACGCCTGGCCGAACCCGCTGTCGATGACCAGGGGGATCGTCCTTTGTCCCATCTCCACGTCGACGCACGGAGTGCCGTGGTCATGCTTGAGGGGCAGGACCTCCTGCCCGTCGGGCTCGGGTAGCTCGCCGTGCGCGAGCCGCAGGCGATTGCTCCCCACGTCGACGGTCAAGAGACAGTGTCCGAACAGCGAATACCCGAGTGACCCGTCGCCCTCGCCGCTCCACACCACGGCGTCGATGCCGCGAAACACCGCGCCGCCGAGCTCGATCGTCTCGACTCGGACCACGTCGACCTTGGAAGAGTTCTGCCGGCTGCCGTCGCCCAGCGTCACCTGCGAGACCACCGGAAGATTCAGCCTCTCGACCAGCTCCTGCGACACCAGAGCCGCCGGCGACTGACCCGTGTCGAACCCGAAACGAAAGGGACCTTTGCCGTTGATCCTCGGCCGAAGCTGCGAGAGCGTGAGCTCCACCGGCTCGGAGCCCACCTCGCTCTCCGCCGGGCGTGGCCAGCCACCTGCCTCCCGCCCTTTGCCCTGATCATCGAACACCAGCGTGCATTCGACGAGGACAGCGACGAAGACCACCGTCACCAGGCAACCCTTGAGAAGATTCGTCATGGGGGTGAAGTTACCCGACTCTCGCGCACTGCGCCGAGTCGTGCGGTCCATGAAACTGGATTCCCGCATTCCCGGGAATCACGGTAGGCAGGCACTGGGTGCGTCAACGGCCTGGATTCCCGCTTTCGCGGGAATGACGGCTTCCTTTCGCGGGAATGACGGCGGGCCCCGGCAGTCCCCAAAGTGAACGGCATTGCGGCTAGACGCGCCGCGACGGTCATTCGCTGGGCAGAGCGTGTGCGCGTGACGATTCCGGTCACGCCTTGAGGAGCTGCTTGTGGGCGCGCTTCAGGGCGACGGCGACGAGGACGGGGGAAGTGCCGCCGGCGACCGCGTGCGCGCCGAGCGAGCTCTCGAGCGTCAGGTGTTGATACAGATCTTCCTGGAAATGCTCGGAAACCTGGCGATAGATCGCGAGCGGCAACTGCTCGAGGTCGCTCTTGTGCTCGATGCACGCGAGGACGACCTTGCCGACGATCTTGTGCGCGGTGCGGAAGGGAACGCCCTTCTTCACCAGGTAGTCGGCGAGGTCGGTCGCATTGGTGAAGTCGCCACAGGCAGCGGACCGGCACTTCTCGACGTCGACCTTGAGGCCGCGCACGACGGTGGACGCCACGCGCAGACAGCCTTCGAGGGTCTCCACCGTGTCGAACAGAGGCTCCTTGTCCTCCTGCAGGTCGCGGTTGTAGGTCATCGGCAGGCCCTTGAGCATCGTCAGCGCCGAGGTCAGGTTGCCGATCAGCCGGCCGCACTTGCCGCGGATCAGCTCGAGCGAGTCGGGGTTCTTCTTCTGCGGCATCAGGCTCGACCCGGTGCTGACGTCGTCGGCGAGGACCAGCAGCTCGAACTCCTTGCTGGAGTAAAGGATCAGATCCTCAGCGAGCCGCGACAGATGGACTCCGAGCAGCGCGCCGAAAGCCAGCAGCTCAACCACGAAGTCGCGGTCGGAGACGGCGTCCATGCTGTTGCTGCTGAACTCGCGGAATCCCAGGCGCCGCGCCAGTCGCTCGCGGTCGATCGGATAGCCGGTTCCGGCGAGCGCACCGCTCCCCAGGGGCAGGACGTCCGCCCTCCGCACCATGTCGCGCATCCGTGACAGGTCGCGCAGCAGCATCTCCACGTACGCGAGCAGGTAGTGGGCGAGCAGCACGGGCTGGGCCCGGCGCAGGTGCGTGTATCCGGGGAGAACCGCCTCGGGATGGCGCTCCGCCAGGCGCAGCAGCTCGTGACCCAGCTCGATCGTCCGCTTTCTCAAGGACTCACACCTGTCCTTGACGTACAAGCGCACGTCGAGCGCCACCTGGTCGTTGCGGCTGCGCCCGGTGTGCAGACGCAGCGCCGGCTCGCCGACCATCTCGAACAGTCGTGCCTCGACGAAGGTGTGCACGTCCTCTTCCTGGTACTGATCGAGCCATCCGGGCTCGGCGCGCGCCTTCTTGAGGATCATGCGCAGGCCGCGCGCGATCCGCTTCACCTCGTCGAGCTTGAGGACGCCGGCGCGCACCAGCGCGAACGCCCACGCCCTGCTGCCCGCGACGTCGTACACGAGCAGCCTCCGGTCGTACCGGAACGAGCTCGAGAACTCCGCGAAGAACGCGTCCGGCGCTTCGTTGAATCGTCCACCCCACAGCGGCATTTGAGGCCCCCTTCCGCACGCGCGAGTCCCCTGCGCAGCGAGTGCCGGCATTTTGCAGATTGTCGCGCTCAGAGCGAAACCGGGCGACCGCAACCCGAGATCCAGACCCGCCGCATCTTCGGACCCAAGACCCTGGATTCCCGCTTTCTCGGGGATGAGGTTGCGTCAACGGCCTGGATTCCCGCTTTCGCGGGAATGACGACTTCCTTTCGCGGGAATGACGGGGTCCCTTCGCGGGAATGACGACGTAGCCCTCGCGAGCGGACCGATTCCGTCATTCCTCGGACGACCAGTGGAAGAACTCCTCGGCGAGCCAGCGTTCGGGGATGCGCGTCATGTCGTCGATGACGAAGACCAGACCGTCGTAGTTGCCAAAATCGGTCGCGCGACGCATCTGCGAGGTGAAGATCTCACAGAACAGGCCCTTCAGCTCCTTAAGTCTCGAGACGGCGGTTTTCGCCGCGGACACGTCGTCGGGCTTGAGCCTGCGGCGCAGCTCGCGACCGAGGTCGAGAGCCTTGCGCCAGTCCGCGGCACTCTTCCTCTGGAGATGAGGCTTGAGCTGATTGCGGGTCTCCGGGGAGATCTCGATTCCCACTGCGGGTGCCCACTCGAGCAGCGTCTCGAGCGCAGCCTCGCCCTCGACGCCGGCCAGCGAGTGCGCAGTCACTTCGATCCCCCCGAGGGCCGAGCGCAGGATCTTCCATTGCTCGAAGGCGAACATCACCTCGGGATGGCGGTTGTCGCCCAAGTGCTCGAGCCGGGCCAGCATCGGCGCGACCTTCATGATCTCGCCCGCCTCGAACTGCGCGCGGCCCTCCTTTTCCCATTGCTCGATCCAGGGATAGAACTCCAGCAGGCCCCGCCTGTCGATCAGATCCTTGAGGGGCGCATCGAGATAGCTCTCCATGCCGCGCACGTAGCCGACCGCCATCTCGAATCCCGGGTCGCCCTCCCAGACGACCTCGTGGTTGATGTCGAGGAGCAGGAGCCGCGGCAGATGAAACTTCTGCGCCGCGTAGCGCTCGAAGGTCGTGCCGTAGCCCTTGGTTCCGCGCCGGAGCTCGTCGACCCCGACGGAGCCGGGGAAGGGATGGCTCTCCATGTATTCGCTGACCCTGTCCTTGTCCTCGAACGAGCAGATCGACAGGATCTCCAGGCGCGAGGCGCGATTCTTGTCCAGAACATCGCTCAGCCACTGATCGATCGGCAAGGCCTCGTTCTGCTGGATGCTCCACAGGACGAGCAGCGTCGGCATCGGCCCGCGGTCCTCCCAGCTCTCGCGCGGATTCTGCACCCACGCCTGGACCGTCGGGAACGGCGGCACCGCACCGATCCGGCTGTCGCCGAGGACCCGGCCCTGCTGTTCCGCCTCGATGCGCAGCCGTTCCATCACCAGGTCGCGCTGGATCTTCGCGCCGGGGTCGTGAGGCTTGCGTGACACATAACGAATGTTCCGCCAGCGAGCCTCCCCGCGCCCGGTGAACAGTCCGAACCCGCCGCGCAGAACGTCGGTGGTCGCGAACTCGTGAGTGACGACCAGGCCGTCGTCGAACCAAACGTCGACCAGACGCCCGGTGACGTCGATGCCGAGCTTGTGCCAGGAGGCCAGCACGGCGCTCTCCTTGTCGCCGACCGGGTTGTGGCGCCAGACCTTGTACACGCCCGACCCGAAGAACGTCGTCAGGTCGACGGAAGCGCTCTGCGCCTGCTTGCCGTAGTAGGTGTCGCCGCTGCGCCCGGGGAAGAACACCAGCGTGTGGAAGTTGCTGCCGTCCTTGCGGCCGAACACCAGGCCCGCGAAGGTGTTCTTGCTTTCCTCGGCGAACAGCTCGGCCTCGAACGAGAAGTCGCCGCTGGTGACCGTGTCCATCGTCAGGAAGCGATAGTCGTAGTTGCCCTTGGTCACCTCGCCGTACTTCGAGTGAAGCTCGGCGCCGTCGGGGTTCCAGGTTCCCTCGCCGTCGTCGAGCCAGCTCTCGAGGTTTCTTTCGTTGTAGGCGAGCTTCCAGATCTCGAGCGACTTTCCGCACTTGCGCGCTGCCTGCTCGAACTCGGCGAACAGACTGGAGAAGCCCAGCTCGTTGCCCAGGCGCCAGCTCACCTCCATCGCCATCATCGGCAGCTCGGCCGCAAGGTAGCGCTGCGCAAGATTCTTCGCCGCCGCCTCGAGCTGCTCGTGGATGCGCTCGACCGAGCGGCGCTTTTGGTCGAACTGCGACAGCAGTCGCTCGAGATCGGCGATCTTTTTGTCATCGGGCTTGTCCTCCTGCTCGACGCGGACGATCGCCTGCAGCAGGAGCTTGCTCGCTCGGTCGCCGTTCTTCTTTTTGACCCCGAGGAACTTGGCGAACTCGACCAGGAGGTCGACGTTCTCGGGAGTCGCGACGAGGCCCTTCTCGAAGTGCTCCTGCGCGACGTCGAGCTCGCCGCGCTCGATCGCGAGCCGCGCCCATTCAAGGTAGGGCGGAGGCAGCTCGACCTTGCCGCTCTGCTGGTCGCGCAGCTTGAGGGTCCACTCCTTCCACAGCTCGTCGACCGCGTCGACGGTGCGCGGCAGCGCGTCCCCTTTCAGCGCATCGTCGTCCTTCTTGCCGGCGTTCTTGGTCGGCGGCGCGGGATTCAAGAGCACCGTCTCCTCGAATGCCTCGATCGCGCCCTTGCCCGAGCGGCCGCCCGACACGTCGATGTATTCGCGGAAGGCCTTGCGATAGACGAACCGGCCGTCCCACGGGTCCTGGAAGTTGTAGAGGAAGTAGACGAGGCCCCAGGTCGGCGCGTACCACGGCGGACCCCAGGCATAGTCGTTCTCGATCAGGATGCGGAACGTCGGCGCCCTCGTCGGCTCGCTGCTTGAGTTCGTGGGGTCGATGCCGTCCGCAGGTCCGCTCATCCAGCCCTCTTCCATGCGCGTTGCGAGCGGGAACAGGCGGTGGTTGGCGGGATAGTTCATCAGCACCGTGCCGTTGGCGAGGATCCGGCAACCTTCGAAGAACGAAGCGAGTCCTTCGTTGAGCCAGCCGACGGCGTTGGTCGCGAGCGACACGAACTGATGCGCAGCCTCGTGGAACAGGGTGCCGATCATCGTCTCGAAGCCGCCCTGGCCGACGAAGGTCTCGACCGCGCTGCCGGTGAAATGACCTCCGGACCATTCGACCGGCGGCCCGATGCCGAGCTTCAGGTACTCGTCGCGGCTCTTGAAGATGTTGAGGGCGATCCGCGGCACGCTGCGGTCGTCGCCCTCCCCGCCGTACTGGAAGAACTCGCGGTAGAAGGCGTTCATCTGTTCCATCGCCTCGGCGGCGCGCACCAGAACCCGGTAGCCGGCGTCGGTATGGGTGACGTAGTGCTCGCGCTCGAGCTTGGCGCGCTCGTCCCAGGAGGAGTGCTCTTCGTCGAACTCCCGGATCCATTCGTCCGAGATGCCCTCGAACAGATCCTTGGGCCGGGCAGTCTCGGCGAGGCTCGGGTCGCGGGTCGCCGAGATCCGGTCGACCGCCTCGAGGCTCTTGTCAAACTCGGGGTCGAGCGCGAGCACCTGCTGATGAATGCGAATCGCCGAGTGCGGGCGCTTTTCCTTTTCATATTGCTGAGCAATCTGCTCGAGCTGCTCGATGAACACTTCTCTCAGGTCGAGAAGGTCCTTGGCGAGCGGGTCGAGGCCGATCAGGCGCTTCCGGTGCTCGGCGACCAGGGTCCGGCCCTGCTTCTGCGCGATGAGAAGTCGGAGCTGATGGTGGCGCGCGAAGATCGCGTCGTCGCGATCGGAGAGCGCTTCCGCGGCGCGGGCGCGCAGATCCCAGGCGGCGACGGACTGCGGATCGCGCTCCAGCGCCCGCTGGATCCACGGGCGCGCGTCCTCGACCTTCCCCGACTGCAACGCCTCCTCGCCCTGGCGCAGAGCCTCCTCGAAGGGGCTCTCCGCGCCGATGGCGAACAGCACGGAGAGGATCGAGACAAACACAACCCCGGCCTTCATTCGAGGCTCCTGGCTTTCGTTGGCGAGGAGATTAGCCGGACACTCGGGGGACGGTCACGATTCGAAACTCCGGCACACTCGCAGTCCGTGAGTCAAACCCGCGCCACACCCCCTGGTTTTCATCGGCTGGAGTCCGGTCTCTCTCAGTGCCTCATCCGTTCGAGCAGGCCCAGCCTCCCCGGCAGGGTGAAGGGACGGGCACACCTCTTGAGCCGTCGTCCCGGCAATGGGCCGAGCCTGGCTGGCACGATTCCTGAGCGCCCTGTCTTGAACGAAGTTTGTGGCCGGATTGAAGCGGTCGGTTTTGCTTCTACTGCCCCGGGGGAATCAGCACGCGAGCGGGGTCTGCGTCAGTCGCTCGTTGGCTGGAACGCAATGCGGCGATGGGGGTAGTCGAAGACGACGACGAAGCGGCCCATCAGACCTCCGCCGATCGTGCCCAGGGTCCAGGGGTCGGCGATGGCGCCGCGATTCTCCGTGGTGAACATCGCCGAGACGTTCTCGAAGCGTTCGCCGCCGAGCTCGAACCACTCGAGAATGCCGACGCGCGCGCTGACGCCGCCCGCGGCGCCTTGAAGACCACGCAAGATCTTCGATTCACGTCCTTCGAGGAGCTTGAGGCGTTCCACCGCCGGGCCGTGGAAGATCACGTTCGGCAAGGCGGCGCCGACGTCGAGCCGGAAGACCCCTTCCTCGTCGCCCTCGAAGGCGCACAGCACGTGCGGATGATTGAGATGCAGGGTCAGGTGCAGCCAGGCGGCATCCGCGAGTGCGAACGCCTCCGGATCGAACAGGTCGATGATTCCCTTCTTCATGTCCACGGAGACGACGGCGCGCGCGAACAGGTCGTAGCCGCAGATCCCGGCCAGTCGTTCGCCCATCGCCGCCGACATCGCGCCGAGGTCGAGCTCGTTGTAGAACAGTCGATCGATGCGCATCGGTCCCAGCACGAAGCTCCCGCCTTCGCGGAGCTGGCTCTCGAGGACGTCGTCGCTGGCGCCGTAGCCGAGGACCCGGCCGAACGCCGGCATCTCCAGCGCTTCCGCGCAGGCCTTGTCGATCACCATCACGGACGCACCACTGTCGAGGACGAACCAGCCGACGTCGGCGTCCTCGACCAGTGGGTGCACGAGAAGATGCCCGCTGGGCGCCTTGCGGCATTCCAGTCGGGAGATCACTGAAGGATCGAATCGAGTGTCTTTGGGTCTCTCGCGTGGAAGATCAACCAGCGGTTTCAGGTCGGTGGTCATCGGCCGAGCCTCGGTGAACCGCCATTTCTCATCGACAACGCGACCTTTGCGATCGATCTCCATCGGCACGAGGAAGCCGCCGGCGCTCTTCCAGCCGCCCAAGCTCCACTCCTCGTCTCCAATCGCCGTGGCGCGCACCCACTTGCCGGGCAGCAGGGTCTTGCGATCCACGAACACGCGTGCCTGAAGAGCGTCGTTCTCGTGCTCCCAGTCCTCGTGCTCGAGTCGAAACGCGAGACTCGCGTCGCTGTCCTGGGACGGTTCACGAGTCGCTCGCCATAACCCGTCGGGTCGCAGCCATTCGCCGCCAAGGACGACGTGCTCACAGAGTCGAAAACACCGTTGCTCAAGATCGAGCACGCTCGGCATTCCGCTGGCATCGACGCGCCAGACGGCCGTCCCGTCGAACCCGATCCGCTCTCCGTAGCGGGAGCTGAGCTCGCGCATGAACCTGCCGTCGGGGGCGAGCACGATGCGCACGGAGCCTTCGATTCCGAGAACGTCGGCCTTCCCGAGAATCTCGATGCCGTGCTCCGAGGACCACAGGCTCCGGCAGCCGACCGCCCGCGCAACGTCCTCGACCGACACCTCGGACGCCGCGGGCTCCTGGGTCGCAAGAAGGAGCGGCAACGCCACCATCAGAAACATGATCGCACCTTTTCTCTCGTGCTCGCGCTGCGGATTGCGAGCAGCGTGAGCATGATGCCCTCGGTCCTGGCAAGGCAGAAGGGCCGAGTGCGGTGCGTCGGAGCATCTGGGCGTCGCTGGCCTTTTGGAGTGTTCTGCGTCGGATCAAGTGGGCGTCGCCGGCCTTTTGGAGTGCGGTGCGAAGCACCGCTTTGGTTCGCGAAAGGATCACGCGAACACCGGCACTTTGAGCCTCCTGCCCGCTGCTTCGTGCTCGGACCAGAGCGCGAATGCCTGCTTTCTTAAGCACCCTGTCCGCTGTTGCGTGCGCGGACCAAAGCGGCGCTGTCGCGCCGCACTCCAAAACTGCGAGTCGCGCACCGATCTATCGCGCTCGCCCCGCAGTTTTTGGAGTGCGGTGCGAAGCACCGCTTTGGTTCGCGAAGGGATCACGCGAACGCCGGCAGTCTGAGCCTCCTGCCCGCTGCTTCGTGCTCGGACCAGCGCGCGAACGCCTGCTCATTGAGCACCCTGCCCGCTGTATGTGCGCGGACCAAAGCGGCGCTGTCGCGCCGCACTCCAAAGCCGCGCTGCGCGCGGCCGAGGCGCTCGCTGCGACGTAGGCGCCGCGCGCGGTCGAAGCGCTCGCTATGACGTAGGCGCTGCGCGCGGCCGAGGCGCCCGCTGCGACGTAGGCGCTGCACGCGTGCTGGCATCCGTGACGAGGGTCGGAATTGCTACCAGCCCGAAACGCCTGAGACGATCGGTTCAGCACGTCGCCGGTGCTCGAACAGCACTCGTTGTTGAAAAAGGGGATTCGCTCCCCGGAGTGATGAGGCGAGAGCATCAGCGGATCTTGACTTGCTCCTTCCCGGCCGGCAGGCCGGAAAGATGTCGATCGCGGTCAGCTCGTCCAGGTCCGCGCTCGTTCGTGTGGGAGTAAGGGACACGGGAGGCAACCGATGATTCGCCGATGGCTTGCCGGTGCACCCGGTTGTACGCGAGAGTCTCTGTCGCGTCTCCGGGTGATTCCTTTGTTCGTGGCGTTGCTGTGCGTGTGGCGTACGGAAGTGGCCCTCGGATCGGGCCTGCTGGTCCCGCGCGACGGGAGTGCGCCGATCCGCGTGAGGTCGCACCGAGTGTCGGCCGTCGTCGAGGACGGTCTCGCCCGCACGACCCTGCGCCAGACCTTCGTCAACCCCCACGGTCGGGCGCTCGAAGCCGTGTACGTGTTTCCGCTGCCCGAGGAAGCGGCGCTCGTCGGCGTCGCGATGGAAGTGGGAGGGCAGCGGCTCGAGGGGTTCCTCGCCGAGCGCAGGACGGCCCGTCACGCGTACGACTCGCTGGTGCGGCAGCGGATCGATCCTGCCCTGGTCGAGCAGGTCGGCCGCTCGACGTTTCGTCTCTCCGTGTTTCCCGTCGTTCCCAATGCACCCACGGTCGTGGAGCTCACCTGGATCGAGCGGGTGCCGCTGGTGGAGGGCGAGTACCGTTACGTCTATCCGCTGGCGCTCGGCGGGGAGGGGACACGTACGGAGCAGGATTTCACGATCTCGGTCACCGTTCGCTCCTCGGTTCCGATCGAGTCCGCGTCCTCGCCCAACGCCGACATGCTGGCTCGCAAGATCTCCGACCACGAAGCGAAAGCATCGCTCGAGAGAATCGGAGCGGCGCTGTCTGAAGACGTCGTAGTGGTCGCCCGCGTGCGTGCTCCCGAGCCGTCGCTTGCGGTGCACGTCTACCGTCCTCCGAAGGGTTCTCCGTTCTTCGCCGCCGTCATCACCCCGCCCGAGCTCAAGGAGGAGCAGGTCATCCCTCGCGACGTGACTCTGGTCCTCGACGTCTCCGGAAGCATGCTGGGGGGCAAGATGGAGCAGGCCCGCAGGAGCGGGCTCTGGCTGCTCGATCATCTGCGCGCGCACGATCGCGTGAACGTCTTCCTGTTCAACGACGTCGTGCAGCGCTTCGCCGAACAGCCGGTTGCGGCGACGGAAGAGAATCGAAATGCGCTGCGGAAATTCCTGTCGAAGGCGGCGGCGGGCGGGGGCACGGCGCTCGGCGACGCCATTCGTGCCGCCAGCGAGGCACCGGCGCAAGAAGGCCGCGCGGCGATGGCAGTGATCATGACCGACGGCCTCCCCACGATCGGCGAGACCAAACCGGAGCGCATCGTGGCGTTCGCTCGCGCCGGGGCGGAACGCGGACTGCAGGTGGACACGTTCGGCGTCGGTCCGGACGTGGACGCTGCACTTCTCGAAGGCGTCGCGACCGCCGGCGGAGGTCGCGCGGAAGTGTTCCGCCCTGACGGCGAGATCGAGACCCGTCTGCAGTCCTTCCTCGCGCGCACGGCGTCACCGGCGATCGTCGATCTCGAGCTTTTGATCGACGGGCACAGCGTGGACGAGCTTTTCCCGCGTCCGCTGCCCGACCTCTACCTCGGCGAGCAGCTTCTGCTGACCGGACGATGCCCCGCCGAGGGCGAACGCGACGTGGTGGTCACCGGCTTCCTCGACGGGCGGCGGATCAAGCTCTCGAGGCGCGTCGAGTTCGCGAACGAGATCGGTGCGGGGCAAGGCAACCCGATCGCACGAGACCTGTATTCCCGCACCCGGCTGACCTACCTCGAGCGTGCGCTGCGCCTTCGCACAGGTCTTTCCGACGGCGCCTATTTCGCCGCGCTGGATCGCGGGGCGTACTCGACCGAGGACGAGCTGGTCCGTGCGGTGATCGACTTGTCTCTCGAGACCGGCGTGCAGGCTGCGCACACGTCTTTTCTCGCCCTGCTTCCGGAAGATCACCGGCGACTCGACCCGCGCGACGCAAGAGAGATCGACGAAGCACTGAAGCGCGCGGATGCGCGCCGGCGGGAGATCGCATCGCAGTACGTCCAGGCGAATCCGTCCGAGTCGGAGTCGTTCGATTCGAAGTCCGCCTCCCTCTCAGGAGAAGGCGGAGACAGGATGCTCCAGAGCAATCCTTCTTCCCTGGCCGCCGGCAGCCCGGCCGCCGGCTCAAAGCTGCATTCCCCGGGTGCTGCGCCGAACGTTTCAGGGAGTGCAGCGGGTGGCGGCATCCGGGCCGCGACCGGAGGAGCTCGAAAGAGAGGCGGAAACGCTGAGGGTTTCGAACGCTGGGAATTCTGGTACGAGCACAATCGGGATGCCTACCCGCCGCTTCCGGATGAGTCGAGTGGGACCAAGGTCCTGAATTCGCCGGGTTTCTTCGTCGGTCGAGGTCGGAAGACTGAAGGTGTCAAGGGTCACCGCCCGACCACTGCCGATGTCCGGCTTGAGATCCTTCCCGAGCTCAGAAAGCTGCTCGTCGATTCCAACCCCGACGTCGCCGACGCGGCCGCCCTCGCCATTGCGCGGATCACCCGACCCGAGGATGTGGCCCTGGTTCTGGACGACCTGATCCAGGCGTTGGGTCACCGCGAGAGGACCGTCCGCGAGGCGGCGACGATCGGGTTGGGCGTGCTCGGCTCGAACGACCCGCGGGTCCTGTGGACGCTTGTCGAGCTTATGAACGACACGCCGGAGGGTCGCGTGCTCACGCACCAGGACCCCGTGGAAGACATGGTGCGCGCGTTTGCGGCGGCCTCGCTCGGACTGATCGGCGACCAGAGCTCGGTCGAGCCCTTGATGGAGGTCCTCCGCGACTCAGCGCTCCGCAACAAGCGCGACATTCGTGCGATGGCGATCCTCGCACTCGGTTTGATGAAGGACAAGCACGGAGAGATCGTGTCCTTCCTCGTCGGCCTGATGAGCGACCGGCAATTCGACCGGATCGAGCGTGCACAGGTGCCGATCGCTCTCTCGAAGCTGCACTCACGGACGCCGGGCGGCTCCTCTCCAGCCAGGGCCGCATTGAAGGATCTGCTGAGGCTCTTCAAGGACGGGCAGGCGGACGTCGACTTGCTGCGCTCGATCGCGATCGCGGTCGGAGTTTTGGCCGAATTCGAAGACCAGGAGGTCGTCGAGGCGCTGCTTCTCGCAGTGGAGGGACAGAGCGACGACCAGGTTCGCCGGCTTGCGATCCTCTCGCTCGCCGAGATGGGCGCGCGCGACCGCGACCCTGGCCCGCGCGCAAAGCTCCACGAGAATCTGCACGAGACTCTCATTGGCGAGCTGACCGGCGCGGTCGGCCATGTCGGTCCGGCGTACGGTGCGCTCGCGCTTGCGATCTACGCGCGCTCTCACGGCGACCTCATCCACGGCGCCGGCCAGAAGGTCCTGGAAGAATTCCGGGTCGCCGTGAACCCGTCCTCAAAAGGGGCGATGGCGCTGGCCCTGGGCCAGCTCGGTTTCAGGGATGCCGAGGATGAGCTGTGGAAGGCGTTCACGAGCTCGACCGATCCGTCGCTGAGAGGCTACATCGCCCAGTCGCTCGGTCAGATGCTTGCTCTGGACAAGGCCGAGGACCTTCGGCGCATGATCCGGCGAAAGGACCTCGAGCCTATGTTGAGGCTGCAGATTGCCCGGTCGCTGGGCCTGATGGGGGACCGCCGAGCCATCGAGCCGCTGATCGAGTGCCTGCTCTCTGCTTCCACTCTCGCCGAAGCCGCATCCGCCGCCCGGGCCCTCGGCTTCCTCGGGGAGAGCTCGGCGATCGACGCGCTGCTCGAGGTGGTCCGGAACGGCGGCAATCCTCCGATGCAGCGCGGCTTTGCCTGCGCGGCGCTCGGGCTCATCTTCGACAAGACCGATGTCCCCTGGAACGCGGCGTTCTCGGTGAACGTCAACAACCGCGCCAGTTTTCCGGCGCTTGCGGAGATCCTCGACACCTTCTGACCCTCCCGGAGATCCGGTGCGCGCACTGAGCTGCGCGCGACATCGTCATTGTTGCGAAGGAAAGCAACCGCGGATACGACGTGGAAGAACGCGGGTCGGTCCTGGCGAAGCGGGCGGATCGTAGAATCCAGGCGCATGAACGCCATCACCTTCACCCGCTTCCTCGACACGCTCAATCGCGAGGCGGAGTCGCGCATCACGCTCAAGGAAGACGCCTTCTGGAAGGCATACATGGGGACGGCGGAGGATCTCGTCGCCCAGCACCAGGAATTGAGCCGGCGGGAGATCGAGCTTCAGGAGTTCATGCAGGATCCCGTCCGGCTCTACGAGGTGAAGAGCATGCTCGCGGCCGCAGAGGCGGCGCTTGCGACGAGGGCAGAGGATCGTCCGACCGCCGAGGAGGCACTGAGCCTGCGCGGCTGGGTGAAGACTTTTGCCGCCAACGTCATCGACTCGGAGGAGGGACGGCGCCTGACCGCGGAGATCGTGGAGAAAGAGAGCGAGCTGCATCAGGCACGCACCAACATGCGCCTGGGGTTCACGCATCCCAAGGAAGGGTTCGTGGCCGCGAGCTCGGTCAAGCTCGGGACGATGCTGACGAGCGAGCCCGACGAGAACCTGCGGCGCGCCGCCTGGGAAGGGCTCTCGAGCATCGAGCCCTTTGTCCTGCAGAACGGCTACCTCGAGGTCGTCGCGATGCGCAATCGTCTGGCGCGTCTCCTGGGAGCGGAGGACTACTACGAATGGAAGGTGCAGCGCGTCGAGGGCATGTCGAAGAAGGAGATCTTCGGCCTGCTCGACGAGCTGGAACACAAGACGCGCGACGCCGCGAGGAGCGCGGTCGACGACCTGCGAGGCCGACAAGGCGGTGCCGTCACGCCCTGGAACATCCGGTATCTGATCTCGGGAGACGTCACCAAGGAGCAGGACCCGTACTTCCTGTTCTCGAAGTCGTTCGAACGGTGGGGCCGCTCGTTCAGCGCTCTGTGCATCGACTACCGCAACGCCGAGTTGGTGCTCGACCTGCTCGACCGCAAGGGCAAGTACGAGAACGGGTTCATGCACTGTCCGGTGCCCGCCTGGCGCGAGCACGGACGGCAGCGAAGCGCGCGCATCCACTTCACGGCGAACGCCATCCCAGGCATGGTCGGCTCGGGCCGGCGCGCGCACGAGACGCTGTTCCACGAGGGCGGGCATGCCGCCCACTTCGCCAACGTCGACATGCCCTCGCCCTGCTTCACGCCGGACCTGCCGCCGAGCTCGGTCGCGTTTGCCGAGACCCAGAGCATGTTCCTCGACAGCCTGTTGTCGGACGCCGACTGGCAGTCGCGCTACGCCTCGGACCGGGAGGGGCGCGCAATGCCGTTCGAGCTCAACGTCAAGGCGATCGAGAAGGCGCAGCCGTTCGCCGCGTGGAGCCTGCGCAACATGCTGACCGTGTGCTACGCCGAACGCGCCGTCTACGAGATGAAAGATGAGGAGCGCACGGCGGAGAACGTGCTGCGCACGCTTCGCCGGGTGGAGCGAGAGCTGCTGTTCCTCGACGGCAGTCCGCGTCCCGTGCTGTCGGTGCCGCACCTTCTGTCGGGGGACAGCAGCGCCTACTACCACGGCTACGTCCTGGCGGAGATGGCGGTCGAGCAGACCCGACGGTTCTTCCTCGAGCGCGACGGCCATCTCACCGACAATCCGCGGATCGGAATGGACCTCAAGGATCACTACTGGCGGGAGGGCAACGCCCGGTCGTTCCAGGATTTCATCCAGGGTATGACCGGAAAGCCGCTCAGCGCTGGACTGCTTGCGGCGCGCGCCAGCCGTTCCGTGGAGCAGTCGATCGCGGAGGCACGAGAGCGCGTGGAAAGATTGAAAGGGATTCCAGAGCAGGACGGGCCAGTGCGCCTCAACGCGCGGGTGCGCGTCGTCCACGGCAACGAGGAGATCGTCACCGCCACCGACGCCGATTTCGCCGCCGCCGCCCGCCGCTTCGAGGGGTGGGTCGACTCGCTGTAGGCGTGAGACCGTTCCGGCCGTATGAAGCGCCGGGCGGGTTCGAGCGCGGTGTTTGATGACGGACGTCAAGGATGGGTCGAGAATGTCCGATTCGCCGCGGGAGGAGAAGGCAAGGAGCGCGTCGGCGCTGACGATCGCGGGATCGGACCCCTCCGGCGGGGCGGGGCTGCAGGCGGACCTCAAGACCTTCCATCAGCACGGCGTCTACGGGATGAGCGTGGTGACGCTCGTCACGGTGCAGAACACCATGCGCGTCTCGGAAGTGGAGGTCTTGAAGCCGGATCTCGTCGGCGCGCAGCTCGACGCAGTTCTCGAGGACATTGCGCCGGATGCGGCAAAGACCGGATCGCTGGGGAGCGCGGCCGTCGTCGAGGCGATTGTCGAGCGCGCCCGCTCGTTCGCTTTTCCGTTGGTCGTCGACCCGGTGATGATCAGCAAGCACGGCACGCCGTTGCTGCATGCCGATGCCCGTCAGATCCTGTGCTCGAGACTGCTTCCGCTCGCGTTCCTGGTGACTCCGAACCTGGACGAGGCAGGTTCGATCCTCGGCCGCAGAATCTGCGACCTGAAAGCAATGGAAGAAGCGGCGGCGGCGATCGCGGAACGCGGGGCCCGCAACGTGCTGGTCAAGGGCGGCCACCTCGAAGGCGGCGCGTGCGACGTTTTGTTCACCGAAGGGCGGATTCTGCATTTCCCAGGGCCGCGCATCGAGACCCGGCACACTCACGGCACGGGGTGCGTCCTGTCCGCGGCCATCACCGCGCGCCTTGCCCGCGGCGAGAGCCTGGTCGATGCGGTCGCCGCCGCCAAGCGCTTCGTCACCGAGGCGATCCGCACCAGCCCGGGCCTGGGCAAGGGGGACGGCCCCACCAACCTCCACTCATCCGCTTGACCCGTCCCTCTCATGCATGAGCACTCTGTCGATCATGAAGACTCTGTCGATCCATTGGATGCGCCGCGAGCTTGTGTCCGATTGAGCATCCTGCCGCTTCGTGCGCGAACCAAAGCGGCGCTGGCGCGCCGCACTCCAAAGCCGCGCTGCGCGCGGCCGGTGCGCTCGCTACGACGCAGGCGCTGCGCGCTGCCGCAGGTGTGCGGTGCGTCGGCCGAAGAGGGCGTCTCCGGCCTTTTGGAGTGCGGTGCGAAGCACCGCTTTGGTTCGCGAACGGACCACAAGAACGCCCGCCCCTTCGAGCATCCCGCCGGCTAGTTCGTGTGCGAACCAAGGCACGATCGTCTGCCTCTCTTGCATCCCGCCCGCTGCTTCTTTCGCGAACCAAAGCGGCGCTGGCGCGCCGCACTCCAAAGCCGCGCTGCGCGCGGCCGATGCGCTCGCTACGACGCAGGCGCTGCGCGCTGTCGCAGGAGTGCGGTGCGTCGGTCGAAGAGTGCGTCGCAGATCTTTTGGAGTGCGGTGCGAAGCACCGCTTTGGTTCGCGAACGGACCACGCGAACGCCTCCAAGTACGCTGGACAAAACAAGTTGCGCCCACCGTTCACGAATGATGCGGGCGGGGGGTCTCAAGTCGCCGATGCAGGTCGACAGTGTCGGTCCTCGGTCGAAGCCGGGCGAATGCAGAGAGGTCCGTTCCGTGAGGCACTCTTATAGTGGCCCTCGAGGGCTGGCCGGCGCTGCGACCAAGGCCAGAGGAAACTGTCTTCGCTGGAGTGAGTCATGAAGCTGGATCAATTCTCGATCCGATCACGGTTGTCTCGCTCGCCTGTCCTTCTCACCTCGATCGCAGTCGCGTTCTTTTTCGATTCTTGCGGGACGAGCCGCAAGTCGCAGCTCGAGCGCGTCGCCAAGGACTGGTGCGAGACGATTCGCGCCAGCCAGGTGATGCCCGTCTACCCGCTGACGCAGGACCTGCAGCCGGGCGACGTCTTTCTCGTCCAGCTTCCGATCGACCAGCAGCAAAAGGAATGGAACGAGAAGGGCTACCTCAAGCTCGACAACCACATCGCAAGGTTGAACCCCAAGGGTTACGACAAGTTCTACGAGCACTCGTTCCCGGTCAATCCTCAAGGCGCACCTCTGCCGCTCAGTCATCTCGTCTCGACTCCGGCGTGGGACAAGGCGCCGCGCGCCGCATTCCCGTCTTATTCATTCAGCGTGCGCAAGGGAGGCGGACTCGACCTCGCCCTGCCCATCAGCGGCGTCCCCGTCGGGCTCTCGCTGCTCGGATCGCAGGCGGCCGACGGAACGGTCACGATCGGAAAGGCGAGAACCCTGGGTGTCGACCTGGCGAGCCTGTTCGACGAGCTCAGGTCCTGGACGAGCGCGAGCTCGTCCCTGCTCGCGCAGTTCCAGCCCGCGGCCGGGAACGTGAACTACCTGCGAGTCGTGACGCGCGTGTACCTCACCGGCGAGCTCGAGGTCTCCCTGCGCGATGCCAGCAGCGGCGGGGCGGGCCTTGACGTGCAGGCGCCGAGCGTCGCCGGGATCCTGACGCCGCAGGTTCCTTCCGAAGGCGCGCAATCGGCAGAGGTTGCCGTCACCAATTACGGCGCGGCCATCGAGGCGTTGAACAAGTCGCTGCAGTCCTCGAGCCCGGGAGGGAGCCTGCGGGTGACGGCGGCGAGCGCGCGCAGCGTCTCGTTGCTGGACAAGTTCGATCCACCTCTGGTGCTTGGCTACCTCGGATTCGACTGCGCCATCCTCCATGGCGGGGTCCTGGGGCCTCCGATTCCCACATTCGCCGCCATCACCGGTCAGATCGAAGGCGACTCCGCGCTCGCGACGACTCCGGTCGGCAGGATCTATCGCGACGTGTTCGACGTGGCGGTTTACAAGATGCTGTCGGAGCGGGCGGCGGACAAGAATGATCGCGCGACCGTGGAGGTCGTCGCGGAGCTCGACTCGCTCGGACGTTTCGTTCCCGCGACCTTTGCCACCTATCAGCTCGAGCCGGGGGGCGTTCTGCGGCGGCTGTCATCGGCCAAGGCCGCGGACTCGAGCGGCTACGAGCAGTTCCGCGCCTGGCAGGGGCAATTGGCGAGCTCCCGCCTGGTCCTCGATGGAGTCTTCGAGACCGACCGCTGGCCGGTGCGACTGGCGAGTGACGGAGAGGAAACCGAGGTCGCGAAGGACTCCGGGGCTGCCGGACAGCTCCGCCAGGAGCTGGAGTGGGCGCGCACGCAGGTCGAGGACCCAGCGCTTCGATCACGGGACGACCAGGCGATGCGGCGAGCCGTCGATCAGTTCGTGTTCCTTCTCTACTCGGGTGAATAAGACGACTGAGAGCGTGAGCATTAATTGGCCCGCCGCAGAGGCGTCCAAGGCGCCGCAGGCGCCCGGCGCCCATCAGGCGCCGAGGAGGGGGAGGCCGCGTGTCGCGGCCGTTGTGGGGGAGGGTCCGCCTCCCCCACGAGCAAGGAAGCTCAGAGCCTGAGCGATTCTTGCTCAGGCTCTGAGAAGTGCGTGCGATCCGGGGCGGCTTGAATGGAGGATTCGTTTGATGGCCAAGAAGAGAGGTGCGGACAAAGGCGGGCCACAGCCACCGCAGGCTCTGTGGGTGCGCGACAGCGACACCGCGCTCGGTCACGATGCAGAGACTCGAGCACAGCGGCAGGCCTCGCTCCTTTGGTGTCTCAACAATTCATGGGTCGCGGCCGATGCGGACACGATCGAGCGCGTCGACGAGGGCAACTGGCACGGCTGGGGACTGTGGCCGCGGGCCTGACCACTGTTCGCAACGCGTTGTCATTCCCGCGGCCAGCGCCGGCCGTCATCCCCGCGAAGGCGGGGATCCGAGCTCATTCACTGGTTCGCGGGTCCTGGATTCCCGCCTTCGCGGGAATGACGGTTCACGAGGTCGTGGCAACGACGGCGGGCGCGGGAATGACCGATGACCCGATGACGAACTATTCCTTGGGACCCAGGCTCGTGAACCGGGTGATCGTGACTTCGTCGCGCACCTTCCAGCGGTGCTTGCCGTCGTCCTTGACCCAGCTCAGGGAGTAGGCGATGTTCTTCTTCATGCGCTCGAAGTCGGCCGGCGGGATCTGCAGGTAGAACTCCTTGAGATCGATCGAAGGGTCGGCCCAGTAGCCGCGGGTGGCGACGGCGTGCACTTCGGGATGGCCCTTGGCGGCAAGGACGAACTTCTTGGAGACGGAGTCATAGAAGCGTTGGTACTGGCCGGCACCTTCGCCGGCGATTCCCTCTTCGACGTGCACGACGAGATGTCCCGCGGTGGCGGCGTCGTCCAGACTCATGTTGACCCTGCCGCTCTTCTGCGCGGTGAAAAACCATTCGATCCGGCTGATGGTCAGCTCCTGGAACGGGTCCTCGCCGGCAGCGACTTCAGGATTCTCGACCTTGGCGTGCGCGCCGAACTGGTCGTTGAGCTCGAGGCAGGAGTAGGGGTTGGAATGGCCGAACACGTCGCTCTTGCTGCTGCGGCCGTCGCGGATGCCCCATGGAGTCATGCCGGCGTCCGCGAGGTCAAGGAAGGTGTGGACATGCACCATCAGGCCGAGGCACCCCTGGTCGAGGATGTTCTGGCCGAGGCGTTCGTAGTTCAGCCGGCGCCAGCGACCGCCGACGAACACTTCGTTGAAGGTGTGCGAGGACCATGAGCTGCCGGCCTGAGCGACGTACTTCCGGAGGGTTTCCCGGACTTGATGGTGCTCGAGCTTGTCGGGGAGGGAAGCCTCCTCGGGATCGGACGCGTCCAGGACCGGAAAGCACACGATCTGCCGGGTCGGGATCCCGGCCGCTCTCAGACCGGTGGCGAGGAAGTTCGCGCTCGACGTGCAGCTTCCGTGGATCCGGGTGTAGAACATCCCCTTGCCCATCACCTCGCAGTCCCACTGCTCGTCGAGCTTGCGGCCGCGCTTCTTGAGCTCCTCCTCGACGCTGCCGCGCAGCTCGGGGACGACGCGCAACTTGCCGCCCTTGTTCTCCACCGCGAAGGTCGTGAAGCTGTCCTCGTACTTGGAATGTTGCATCAGCCACGCGGCCACCTTCTGTGCAGCCTCGCGGTCGTCGCACTTCTCGAGGTCGATGCCGTCCTGGTCCAGGGCCGCGAGGAGATCCTCCCGCATCTTGTCGTCCCAGTTGGTGGTGAGGCCCGGGCGCAGGAACTCCTGCATCGAGGAGGTCTCGGCGCGCCACCCCGGGTTCGAGTCGAGCGCCGCCGCGACGGCGTTGAACGGGTAGAGGATGACCTCGATCTTCAGGTGATCGGACTTTCGCTCCAGCACCTTCAAGTCCTGGTAGTCGTCGTTCATCGACTCGAGATCAAACGGCGGCATGATGTGCATCACGGCGCGCACGGAGTAGGCAAACTCGCGTCGCTCGTTCCAGTCTCCGTCCTTCAACCCGTCTCCGTCACTGTCTGCCTTGCCGGGATCGGTGAAGTACTTGTGGGTCTCGTGAAAGTCGCTCAGGCCGTCCTTGTCGGTGTCGACGTCCTTGAACGAGGCGGCGCCCGCGAGCATCAGCGCAAGGCCCGGCAGTCCGAGAAGCAGCATGGTCCCTCTCCTTCAGTCCGTCGCGGGGCTTGCCGTCGACGTCGTGTCTCTTCGGGCGCCGGCGGCAGAACGAGCCACTCGACTCCGGATCCCGCCCAGTTCGAGAGCCGGATCTTCTCCGTATTTCCGGCGGAGTCGAGGCTCGGTAACAAGGGCTTGGTTTCGCTCGGGAAAGGCCCGCATTCATGGAGGGCTGTCCGGCACGCCGACAAGGGAATGGACACCGGCGGCCGGCGCCTCAGCCAGGGCCCCGAGCAGCCGGGACTGCGGTGCCAAACCGGGGAGAACCCAATCCCCGTTGCATCGTCCGAAAGGAGCATCCGGCGGTCCGGGGACGGGTCGGACCTTCCGAATCTTCGCCAGCCGTGCTAATTCCCTGGGTGCCCGTCAAGTGCGCGTGGAGAGGCTGACAAAGTCCAACGCCTCATTCTGGCGGACGTAGGCTCGCGAAGGATCGCCGCCCGAAGCGGCCTGGAGAAAACAAGACGATGACTCGCCCACCTCCGCCCTCTCTTCGGTTGACGCCGCGCTTCTCGACGATCCCAGCCACCTTGCTCATCTTTGGCTTCTGTGCGGCAGGGACGTCGGGTTTCCTCCTGGCCCAGGAGCCGTCCGCCAGCATCGGTGCCGCGACCTCGACCCAATCCTCGCCTCTGCCCGTCGATCACGTCCGCCGTCTGACGAGCGAGCTCGAACGTCTGCGCGGCGACGTCGAGACCGGTCCGGCCGAGTTCACTCCACCCGAGCTGCGCATGGAGTGGTACCAGAGGCACGTGGAAATGCTGGACAGCTCCCCTTACAAGGAGCTTGGCTGGCAGTTCCTGGGACCGAAGAACATCAGCGGCCGCGTCACCGACGTCGCGGTCGTCGAGCCGCGCGGCAGGAGCTACACGATCTTCGCCGCCGCCGCCTCGGGCGGCGTGTGGCGCACGAAGAACGACGGCGTGACCTGGGAGCCGGTGTTCCAGCATGGCGCGTCTACGTCGATCGGCGACGTGACGATCGCGCCCTCCAATCCGTCCGTTGTGTGGGTGGGAACGGGCGAGTCCAACATCTTCCGAAGCTCGATGGCCGGCGCGGGCGTGTTCAAGTCGACGGATGGCGGCGACACCTGGCAGCACATGGGACTTTCGGGCACGCACACGATCGCGCGCATCGTCATCCATCCCACGAATCCCGACGTGCTGTACGTCGCCGCTTCCGGCCATGAATGGACCAACAACGAGGACCGCGGCGTGTACCGCAGCAAGGACGGCGGCCAGACCTGGGAGAAGGTGCTGTACGTCGACGAGAAGACCGGGGCGATCGACCTCGTGATGCATCCGACGATCACGACCACGTTGTACGCCGCCACCTGGCAGAGGATCCGCAAGAAGTGGAACGATCCGCGCAACGAGGTCGGCTACTACGGCAGCTCGATCTACAAGAGCGAGGACGGCGGCAACACCTGGAAGGAGAAGGCCGGCGGTCTTCCGCCGGCCGAGCACCGCGGCCGCATCGGTATCGACCTGTGCCGGGCGCAGCCCAACGTGCTCTATGCGTTCATCGACAACTACGCGACCGATCCCTCCGAGCCGACGGACGACACGGATTCCTACGGCCGCCGGCGTCCTCGCAGCGCGATCCTGGGCGCGACGCTGTTCCGCTCGGATGACGGCGCCGAGTCCTGGCGGCAGGTGAGCGCAGAGGATGATTACATGCGCAGGCTGTCGGCCACCTACGGCTGGGTGTTCGGGCAGGTGCGCGCCGACCCCGTGAACCCCGACAAGGTGTACGTGATGGGGCTCGCGCTCAACGTCTCCGAGGACTCCGGGAAGACGTTCAAGGCCCTTCGCGGGATGCACGGCGACCACCACGCGCTGTGGATCGACCCCACAAACCCCGACTTCCTCGTCAACGGCAACGACGGCGGCGTGGTCATCTCCTACGACGGCGGCAACCGGTGGAGGCGATTCACCGACAATCTTCCCGCCGTGCAGTTCTTCAACGTCGGCATCGACATGGCGCAGCCGTTCCACGTGTACGGCTCGATCCAGGACCACGGCAGCATGCGCGGCGTGGTCGACTTGAGCCGCGGCCGCGACAAGATTCCCGCGGTCGACTTCGAGGACGCTCCGGGCGGCGAAGGCTGCACCCATGCCGTCGAGCCCACCGACCCCAACACCGTGTACTCGGCCGGCTTCTACGGAAGGATGCAGCGCACCGACATCAAGGAGGGAAAGACGGTGCCGATCGTGCCGCAGGCCTCCGAGGGCGAGGCGCCCTACCGCGGGCAGTGGATCGCACCCTTCATCATCTCGCCGCACAACCCGCGCATCCTGTACCTCGGTCTCAACCATCTGTTCCGCGCCTGGGATCGGGGCGAGAAGTGGGAACGCATCAGCCCCGACCTCACCAGCAACGACCCGCGCAGGCTCGGCGACATCCCGTACCAGACGATCTACTCGATCAGCGAGTCGCCGCACCGATTCGGGCTGATCTACGCCGGCACCGACGACGGCAAGGTGCACGTCACCCACGACGGAGGCAAGTCCTGGGAGCCGATCACCAGCGGCCTCGCCGCCAATCGCTGGATCTGCGAGATCGTCGCCTCCAAGTACGACGTCGCCACCGTCTACCTCACGCAGAACGGCAAGCGCAACGACGACTTCACTCCCTACTTGTGGAAGTCGACAGACTACGGCCGCACCTGGACCAGCATCGTCGCCAATCTGCCGAGCGGTCCAGTCAACGTGATCAAGGAGGACCCCCGGTCGGCGGACATCCTGTACGCAGGTACCGACATCGGCGTGTACGTCAGCGTCGACGGGGCGAAGAGCTGGAGCACGCTGTGCGCGGAACTGCCGACGACATTCGTGCACGACCTCGCAGTCCATTCACGCGACCTGATCCTGGTCGCCGCCACCCACGGCCGCGGCATGTGGGCGCTCGACGTCACTTCCCTGGTCCCGCCTCCCGTCGACGCCGCCGCGGCCCCCGCAGCAGCCGCCTCGACCGCGATCGCAGAGACACCCGTGACGAAGTAATCCCTCGCAGCTTTTGGAGTGCGGCGCGGCAGCGCCGCTTTGGTGAGGACGGCTGATGAGGACGCCGGCCGGAACGGTGTCCACCGAAGAGATGCTCCGATTCAGCCGATTCTCGAAGCGTACGGGGAATTCGGAACGAACCAAAGCGGTGCTTCGCACCGCACTCCAAAACTGCGAGCGATGCACACCTCCATCGCCCACGCCTCGCAGCTTATGGAGTGCGGCGCGCCAGCGCCGCTTTGGTTCGCGCACGAAAGCAGATCCCCCTGCTCGCCTCGCCCGGCTGCATCTCAGGTCTCATCAGTGTCGGTCGGTCGGGTCAGGAGGAGGGTTTTTCGAATCCGGATCCGGAAGAAGAGAGTCGCGGGCGGACTTCCACCAGAGCGTCCACTGGCGCAGCGTTTCCTTGCGAACGGGCGACGGGGCGGCGGGGTCGTAGCTGATCGCGGCGCCGGTGAGCGCGAGCAGCAGGCGGTTGGCACGCTCGCAGACGACGCCATCGTTGGAGGACAACGCCGCGATCAACAGCGGGATCAGGCTCTGGCGCCCGTCGGCGGCGATCGCCCCGACCATCCCCGCGTATGCATCCGGAGCCGCTGTCTTGAGCTTGAGGAGCGGCTCGACCAGGTTCTCGCGCTCGAGCATCGACAGACCTTCGCGAACGTCTTCGAGCCGCCGCGGGTCGAGGGTGATGCCGGCGTCCGCGAGCAGCGCCATCAGCCCCGATCGATTGCCGAGCGCCCGGATCGCCTCCAGGATCTCGTTCTTCACCCAGCCGTCCGGTTCGACCGTGCTGCGCGCGACCAGACCCTCGAGCGCGGAGACATCGCCCACTTTTCCGAGGGTGCGCGCCGCGTGACCGCGAACGGCGACTCGCGGGTCCTCGAGTCTTTTGACCAGCTCGGGCACGCAGGCGGGATGCGCGACCCGCGCCAGAGTCTGTGAGACATTGGCGAGCACCACGTCGTCGCTGTCCATCATCAGCTCGAGCAGGTCGGTCAGCACCGCCGACGTCGCGCACCGGCGCAGCAGGAAAGAGGCATCGTGGCGAGCTTGTGGATCCTGTGACTCACGGAGCAGCCGCAGCAGCGGGCCTTGCGCCGCGGTGCCGAACTCGTCCTCGACTCTGCGCATGGCCACGCCGCGCGCCACTTCGTCCCCGCTGTTTCCGAGGAGCCTGAGGAGCGGCGCGATCTGATCCTGGATCGACCCCGTCACGCTGAGATTGCGCACCTCGGGAAACCGGTCGTAGCGGTAGTACACTTCCAGCATCAACGTGCACAGCGCGGTCGAGTAGATGCGGCCACCGCGCTCGGTGAACGGCCCGACGACGTCGTAGGAGCCCTCGGAGCACAGCGCCTTGTCGCGATGAATCCGCGCGAGCAACGCCGCCGTCATCGCCTTGTTCCATTGCTTCCATTCCTCGCCGCCGATCTGGAACAGAGCGAGCGTCGCGTAATAGCTGAAGTACAGGTCGAACCCTTCGGGTCTGGGCAGGCGTTCCATGCAGAAGTACGCCCCAAGGCGCAGCATCGGGTCGTTGTACGGCGAGCCGAGCGCCTGACGCGCCACCATTCCGACCGCCGTCATCCGGCCCTCGCGCGACGGCGCATCCGTCGGCGACTGATAGCCCACCCGGTAATAGGAAGGCTCGGTCACCTTGTCGAACCATTCGCGCGCCGCCTTCAGCCCGCTGACGCGCAGGCCGGCTTTCAGCGCCGAGGCGATGCACAGCACCTGCCAGCCGCTGACCGAGGTATCCGGGTACTCGCGCGCCACGTACCGCCATCCGCCTTCCTCCGGGTGCTGGGCAAACACCAGGAAGTCGAGCGACCGCTGCGCCGCCTCCTTGACCACGGGATCGCCGCTGGTGCCGTACGCCTCGACCAGCGCCTGCGCGCCGAGCGCATGCTGGTACATGTAGAAACCCGAGCCGACCGCGAACTTGCCCATGTCCTGCAGGCGCTTCTGCAGGAACTCCACGCCGCGGCGCACGCTTTCCTTGTACGGGCCGATCTCGAGCGTGCTTCCTCCGTTGATCAGGCACAGGAGCGCAAGGCCGGTCATCGCGATCTCGTACTCGGCCTCGGCGACCTGCGTGCACGGGTCGTGCTTGCAGAGATCGACGAACGACCGCCCGTACCAGCCGCCGTCCTGCGACTGATGCTGCACCAACCACTCGAGCGAGCTCTCGATCGCCTGCTCCGTCGCCTGACCGCCGCCGAGCCGGCGCGCGAGTGCCAGGCGCTCGGCCGGAGTGAAGACCCGGATCGGCGCGTCCGGCGAGGGTCGCGCCGCGCCGATCTCGGTGGCACGCCTCGTCACTTCCTCGAAGGGAACGATCTCCTCCTCGGCGACCGCGGCCCGCGGCGCAAAGCCCGCGCGCGAGCCTTTCCACCACTTCCGCCACCGATTCACCGCGTGCGCGCGATCGAGAGGCGGACCCGCGGCGCTGAACCCGAGGTTCTTCTCGGCGAGCTTCATCAGGGCGTGGTTCGCCTCGGCGCGCACGAGCTGTGACCCGTCCTCCAGCAGACGAAGCAGGGACTTCACCGCGAAGTCCGCGAGCACGTCGAGGTCGTGCGCCGCCGACAGGAGCGCCACCACGTGGGCGGTGCGCGTGGCGAGCCGCCGGGTCTCCGCATCGCCGTCTCTGATCTGCGCGGCAAGACTGCGTACGAGAGGCGCGAGCGCGGGCTTGCCGATGATGAGCAATTGCAGCGTCGCTTCGTTGCCTTTGCGCTCGCGCTGAAAGAGCTCGAGAGCGCCGGCCAGAAGCCGCTCTTCTTCTTCCGTCGTGTCGCGGTGGTGATCGATGCGCCAGGAGAAATCCGACCCGGCGAAGTTCATCGTCCACAGATCGTGGCCGAAGTCCGCGCCGACGCCGACGTGCGGGCTCCCCGAGATCAGTCCTCGATGGTGGCCCGGGCTGTGGTACCAGCCCTCGAACGCCCCTTCGCCGCTCGTCTGGCCGGCGAGACAGTTCTCGCCCGCGCCGCCGTTGTAGCCCGCGACGCGGATGCGGTCGGTCGGAGTTCGGAGCTTCTCCGTCGGCGACTCGTGGCCGAAGTACTTGAGTTCCTGCATCTCGATCGAGTGGTCGCGCGCCGCCTGGACCAGGCGCTCATCGATCTCGTACGGAGGGAGGAGCAGCGTGCGACGGTAGGCATTGGTGGCGAGCACGCATCCAAGCTCCTCCGGGTCGGAGGTGGTGATCAGACGATCATTGAGACGGTCGAGCGCGTCGAACCAGAAGTCGCGCAGTACGACCCGCTCCCACTCGAGGAGGTCGCCGCTGGCATGCATCAGCTCTTCGATGCGGGCGAGGAACTTGAGATTGCGGCCCGCGTGAAACAGGAGCAGCGTGTACAGGCTGTCCTCAAGGCCCGCCCAGCGCCGGCCGGGAAGGACGTGGACCCTGGCGCCCTGAAGAGATCGCTCCGGAAACGGCGCTCCGATCCCGCCGTGGTACTCCTCGCGATAGCGGGCGACGACGTCGAGCGCGGCCTCGAAGGTCTCGATGCGAGAGAGCGTCTGCTCTGCGTCCGCGCGGCTGAAGCGTCTGAGCGGCAGCTCGTCCGCGATGCAGATTGATTGATAGGACCTGGATCGGCTCAAGAGCTCCTTGCGAATCTCGTCGACCTTCGATTGCTCCGGCTTGTCGTAGCGGCCGATCAGTTCCCTGGCCGATGCCGCGACCGTCTCCCACTCGCGCATCGCATCGAGGCGGCGCTTGCCGAGGTCCTTGTTTTTGCGGTACGAGAGGACGAGGTCGCGCAGCGGCTCGTACGCCTGCGCAAGCGCCTCGGCGAGGAGGGAGGTGGTCGCGACCAGCCGCGGCTCCACCCGGTCGAGCTCGCCCGCCGGGATCCGCGCGACGATCTGGCCCGCAACCGGCGAACGGTCGGCGAGAGCAACATCGGCGCGAGCGATCACCTCCTCGAGCAACAGGCGGCGATGCACCTCGATCGACGGCAGGAACCGGTCGACGTACCAGGCATAGCCGCCGAACGGAACCGGCTCGCCTCTTTCCTTCGCCAGGATGGCGTCGACGCGGTCCTTGGTCGCGGGGTCGCTCATCAGCACCTCGTGAAGGACGCGGATGCCGAAGTCCGGCGCATCCCGGAAGAACGCAAAGCGAGCCAGCTCCAGCCGTTCGCCGGTCTCGAGCGGCACGCTGCCGATCATCGTCAGCAGCGCCGCTGCCGGAAGGTCGCGGTAGCGCAGGTGCGACTTGAGATCCGGGTCGCTCGCGACGAGGACCTCGAACTCCTCGCCGTCGAGCGGGCGAACGCGCCAGCCTTCCGAGCCCGGGAACGCGATCGGCCGGCCTTCCTGCCCGGCGCTGCGTGCATGGTCGAGGAATCGCTGCCAGAGAATCGCCTCGGCGAGGAAGTCCGCGGCCTGCGCCGCGATGCGCCGCTTCTGCTCCGGGTCCGGCGTGCAGCCGAGGATGCGTTCGAGCTCGAGGGCCGCCGCGTCAAAGCTCAAGTCCTTGCGTGCGCTCTCAAGAGTCGCAAACAGCCGCTGCAGATCCACCTCCGGGACCGGCGCCTCCGGCCCGGCGAGCGGCGCCTCCTGGCCCAGGGCCAGGGGCAGCGAGAGCGAAACGCACACGCAAAGATGAAGAAGAGCTTGGCGCACGAGATCGTCAAGTCTACGCCGCAGGGCGGGTCGGTCACGGACTGCGGGCCATGGGGCGCCAACTCTCAGCGTGCGGGTACGCTGTTGTTGAGAACTTCAAGGGGAGATGCGATGTCAGCTTCGACTCGGCGACACTTTCTCAAGGACGTCACTGCCGGCGCGGCCGTGTTGGGAGTCGGCGATCTCGCATTCCTGAGGTGCATGCCGCCAGTGTCGGCGGCACAGACCGAGCTCGATCCCGATCGGGTCCGTCTCGACTCAGGAATCGAACCTCTGGTGCGCTTTCTGGAGGAGACGCCGCGCGAAAAGCTGTTGGAGGAAGTCGCCTTTCGCATCAAGCAGGGACTCAGTTACGGTGAAGTGCTGACCGCCCTGTTCCTGGCCGGCGTCCGCAACATCCGCCCGGAGAACGGACATAATTTTCACGCCGTGCTTGTGGTCCATTCCGCGCATCTGGCCAGCCGCGCCGGGCCGGAGGGTGACCGGTGGCTGCCCATCTTCTGGTCGCTGGATTGGTTCAAGAAGGCCCAGGAGTTCAAGCTCCAGAACGACAAAGACTGGCGACTGGCGCCGGTGAACGAGTCCAAGGTTGCTTCGGCCCGGAAGGCCCGCAAGATGTTCCTCGAAGCGGCCGACAAGGGAGACGTACAGCTCGCCGAGTCAGCCGTGATCGGCCTCAGCCGGAGCGCAGGGGCCGGCGAACTTTTCGACCACTTCGCATTGTGCGGGGCGGACCATTCGGGGCTCGGACACCCGGCGATCTTCGTCAGCCAGGCGTGGCGCACCCTGCAGACGATCGGCTGGCAGCACGCCGAACCGGTGCTGTGCTCTTTGTGCAGGTTGGTTTTCGATGGCGCCCCGGCCGTGCGCAACCCCCTCTGGAAGTCGAATCGCGATCTGGCCGCCAGCATTTCCGCCGAGTGGCGAGAAGGCAAGCCGAGCTACGAGGCGACGAGTGACCTGCTGGCCGTCATGCGCCAGTCCTCACCCGAGGAGACATCCCGGAAGGTGGTCGAGTTGCTCCATGGCGGGATCGCTCCCCAGTCGATCTGGGACGCCTCGTTTGCCGGCGTCGCCGAATTGCTGCTGCGCGGACCGGCCCGCCAGGAAAACTGGTTCGCCGGCATCGTTGCGCTCCATGCAGCGACCACGTTGAACGCGTTGCGCTACGCCTACGAGGCCTGTGGCCAGGATGAAACCCGTCGGTTCCTGCTGGTGCAAAGTGCGGCCCTTGCGCCGACCTTCCGTGGGGGTTCCGGCGGCGAGGAACTGCCGGAAGGCGGCATCCGCAGGCTGGAGCCCGAACCGATTACAGCAGCCAAGGGGGCCGCCGCCGAGATCTTTGCAACGGTCAGCAGCGACCGGAGGCTGGCCTCTCGCAAGGCGCTCGCGTACTTGAAAGGCGCCGGCTCTGCGAAGGAGCTGATCGACTCCGCGCGGCTGCTCGTGTTCCTCAAAGGCCAGGATTCGCACGATTACAAGTTCAGCTCGGCGGTCCTTGAAGATTACGCTCACGTCTCCCCGGAATGGCGCGACCACTACCTCGCCAGTTGCATGGGCATCTTTCGCGGTTCGGCCGACAAAGACAACGCCCTGGTGGATCGTACGCGTGCGGCCCTGAAGTCGTGAATGAAAGGAGGGCGGTCCTCTTGCGGCGGCCTACATCGCGGACGGCGCCATCGGGGCGGGCATGCGCGCGGACGCCGTGCACATCGCCAGGCGGTATGCGGAATGACTTCGGTCTTCCGTGGTTTTCTGCCGGGTGCTTTTCCGTGCGGCGCTGTTCTGACTTGACCGGGGGGAGCGTCGTCGATCAGCGGAACAGGAACGCAGACGAGTTGGCGAGCGCCCAGGCGAGGTCCTGCGTGGCGCAAAGCCGGATCGAATCGGCCAGCTCCGGGCTGAGCGAGACGAAGTGCTCGTGCACAGTCTGTTTCTGCTCGGGCGTCCGCTCCGCGGCCGGAGCACGCAGCGCGGCGGCGACGTTTTCGGGAAAACCGTGGTGGCGAACCGGCCGCTTCGAGGTCGTCGCCGACAGCCGCAGTCTGCCGAGGGTATGGAAGCCTCCAAAGTCCTGCGGCAGAGAGACGAACAGCATCGTCCCTCCGGCGACGCCGACATCCTCCTTGCACTCCAGAACCAGCTCGTGCGCGACCCCGAGATTGGGCACGACCGCCCAGCCGGTCTCGAGCTTCCCGTCGATCGACAAGGACGCGTCGTAATCCTGCTGGGAGAAGTCGGCGGTCGCGCCCGCGAACGCGACCGGCCTGGCGCCGGCGGGATCATGCGCCGGCACGGCAAGCACCTGCACCTCCTTGACCACGAAGTTGCCGTTGTCGGCGCGCCCCGGCCCGTTCTTGGGGAGAGTCGGATCGGGCAGCACCTCGAGGCGCAGTCCCGTGATCCCGGTCTGATCGGCGAAGGCGACGATCTGATAGTGATCCTTGTCGGGCCGGTTTCCTTCGACGAGCACGCTGCCGTCCGCCTGGACGACGAACTGTGCGCCGCCGTCCGAGCGCGCGGACGTCACCGCCAGGGTCGACCATTGCGGGGCGCTGATCGAGGATTCCCAGTCGGTTCGTTTCTTCTCGAGCTCCTCGAGCTTGCCGGGTGAAAGGGTCGCGAGGTTGTCGATGCGGTAGGGGTCGAGCCGCGCAGCGAACATCGGGAGCTCGGGCTCGCTCGGCGGACGGCTGAGGAACGAAAGGAAGATCTCCTCGACGATCTTGCGCGAGTCCTTTTCGAACGCGACCAGCTCGGCGATGCCGTTCTCCGGATCGTGGATGAGCTCCGCGACCGTCGGACCGTTGACCAGGTTCAGGGCCTGCCCGAGCGACATGCCGCTCTGGCGCTCGCACTCGCAGGCGCTCTCTCGCGGCGGGCGGCCGAACAGCTCCATGAACCGGTCCTTGACGGGGACGGAAGCCTCGACCAGCTCAACCGCCTTCGTCCCCGCGCGCACTCCGGGAAGCCGCGGGCGCGACCCCGCCGCCTGATGGAGAGCGTCGAACAAGGTCTCCGCCGGCAGGCGGCGAAGGGTGGCGTGCGCGTAGTGGAGGTCGTCGTCCACGTTCCATTCATTGGTCTGGATCGACGTCTGGTAGGCGCGCGAGGTGCAGATCGTGCGCATCAGCCAGCGCACGTCGAAGCTGTGCGCGATAAAGTCGTTCGTCAACCGGTCGAGCAGCTCGGGATGAGTCGGCGGATTGCTCGCGCGGATGTCGTCGACCGGCTCGATCAGGCCGATGCCGAAGAAGTAGCTCCACACGCGGTTGACGTAGCTGCGCGCGAAGTAGGGGTTCTCGGGCGAGGTCAGCCAGGCGGACAGCTGCCCGCGCCGGGTGACCTTTTCCGGCGCGGTTCCCGCGTGCTCGAACGGAAACCTGGGCTCGACGATCGCACCGGTGTCGGGGTGCTTGAGGACCGCGGTGTCGGAGTCAGAGATCAGCTCCTCGTAGGCGTGCGCCGCTTCCTCGGGTTGGTTGTCACCCCGCAGCGGCATCAGCGGCGAGCCCGGCGCGTTCTTGCGCTCCACCTGGGCGAAGTACGCGGCGAGCTGCCAGTGGTCCTTCTGCGTCCAGCGCTCGAACGGATGGTCATGGCATTTGTTGCAGTTGAACCGGACGCCGAGGAACAGGTGCGTCGTGTTCTCCATCGCGAGGTCGGGCTGGCGCAGCACTTTGTAGTAGGCGGCGGGCGGGTTCTCGAGAGTCGAGCCGCTGCCCATGAGGATCGCGCGCACGAACTCGTCATAGGGCATGTTGCTGGCGAGCGCGGCGCGGATCCACTGGCGCAATGCCTGCGCACCTTCGAGTCCCAGGAACTTGGGGTTCACCTGCAGGAGGTCGCACCACTTGTTGGTCCACTGATCGACGAATGCGCTCCCGCCGATCAGCCGGTCGACCAGCTCCTCGCGCTTTCTCCTGGAATCACGCCGGTCCATCAGGAAGGTGCGCACCTCCTCGACGCGCGGCGGCAGAGAAGTGAGGTCGATCGATACGCGGCGCAGGAACTCGGCGTCGCTGCACGACCCGCTCGGCAGGGCGCGGATCGAGGCGAGCTTCTGGTCGATGAATTCATCGATGTCGTTGAACCGGGGGAAGTCGCGTCCGGCAAAGCCGCTGCGGTCCCCCATCACGAACAGGCGGGTCGAGGCATAACGGCCTTCGTAGCGGGCCAGGATCGCGACGTCGCCGCGGCGCAGCGCGGTGACGAGCCCTCCCGTCTCGACCTGGGTGACCTCGGTGTTGTTGGTTTCGACGAAGGCTTCCTCGGTGACGTCGCGCACGCGGCCGTCGGCGAAGGTGGCGAGCACCGCCATCTGCTGGGACATGCCCGGCAGCGGGATGACCGGGCTCCTGGGATGGATTTCGATGCCGGTGACGCGCGGGCAGTCGCGGTCCAGTCGGGCTCCGCTCTCGACCCAGGAGCGCAGGATCTCGTAATCGACATCCCCGGGGCTGAGGCGCAGGCCGCCGGTGTGCGGCACGGCAGCCGTCGGCTTCATCAGGAACAGGCTCTGCTCGGGCGCGGCGCGGTTGAAGCGGCGGCCCGCGAGGTCATCGGTCAGCGCGATGTGGTCGAACGCCGGATCGTAGCCGCGCAGCGACAGCTTGAATCCGTTCCTGCCCTTCGCCGATCCATGGCAGGTGCCGGCGTTGCAGCCGAGCTTGGAGAGGAGCGGCATCACGTCCTCGACGAAGCTCGTCTTGAGCGGAGCCTCGACGCCGCCGACCTCGACCGGCACGGCGATCGATCGACCTTCGAGGATGAACGAGACGGAGAAGCTGCCGTCGCGACCGGCGCGCAGGATTCCCCGGTCGGACACGGACAGGGACGGATCGCTGGTCTTGATGTCGGCAAGCCGCGTGGCGTCGACGCGCTCGCCGCTCTCGAGCTCGGCGGTGAGCAGGAGCTGGCGGTAGTCGCTCTTCCTCGCGATCTGGATCGATGGAGGGTACACCTCGATGGACAGCAGGCGACCGGGCAGCCTGCTGGTGATCGCGTCGTTGGCGGCGGCAGTGATCGGGAGCTGCAGGAGAAGCGCGGCGCATCCGAGCGCCGTCCGTGCGACGGTTCGCGCGCAATGAGTTCGCAAAGAACGCCCCATGGTCCTGAATCGTCCGCGGTCGGATTCCCGGGAGGGCATTGGTCTGGTTGGACGGGTCATCGGGGCTTGCGCTCCTCTTTTCATCTCAGCTCCCTCCGCCGGAGACGGCCGTCTCGACGACCGCAGGACCCGCGGAGCTGCTCGGCATGACGATCCATTCCTGGACGAAGGCCTGGGCGGCGAGATCGAAACATCTCACGACTCCGTCCGCTCCACCGATCGAGAGGCCGGAGGAATCCGGCCGGAAGCTGAGCGCGTAGAGCGGCGCGGCGCTGTGCCACGATGCCAGCCTTTTGCCGTCGGCGGCCTCGAACACGCAGAGCTCGCCGCTCTCGCCGGTGCTGCTCACCGCGGCGACCTTGGTTCCGTCTCTGCTCCACTCGACCGCGAACACGCGCCCCGGCATCGCCTCGAATGCGCGGATCAGGTTGAAGTCGTCGCCGATGCGCCGCTCCTTGGTGCGATGCATCTGGTAGATCTTCGGCGTGCCGTCCGCGCCGCCGATCAGCAGCTCGTCCTTCTCTGGATGGCGGTCGACGCAGATCAGCCCGCCTTTGAGCGCGCCCGGCGTGATGCTGGAGATGTTGTCGATGAACTGCTGGGTCGCGACGGAGATCAGCTTCATCGAGCGGTCGCGGCTGACGGTGACGAGGTGCGAGCCGTCGGCCGAGAACACCGTGTCGAGCACCCAGTCCTCGTGGGCACCCTGGTACAGCACCTGCTCGCCGCTCGCCGCCTCGACGGCGCGCACGGTGTTGTCGCTGCAGCCGAACGCGACCAGATCTCCATCCGGCGACCAGCTTGCTCCGTAGAGGGAATCGAAGGTGACGGGCAGGGACAGCAGGAGCTCGCCGTCCTCGACCCGCCAGATCTGCAGCTCGCCCATGCGCGCCGGCTGGCCGCCGGCCGCGGCGAGCATCGAGCCGTCGGGCGAGAACGCGAGCGATTGAATCCTCTCCGAGAGACCGATCCAGCGGTCGACCAGGGCACCGTCCCTGGAATACAAAAGAACCTCGTGATAGCCGGAGACGGCGAGCAGGGAGCCATCGGGGGAATGATCCAGGCTCGAGATCACCGGCGGCTGGGCGTAGGCCGGCGGGTTCTCCTTGTTGTATTGCACCATCGAGCTCTTCGGGGTGTCGTCCGCGGCGCCTTGTGCGATCCAATCGCGGAGCTTCTGCACGCTGGCTGCGTCCAGAGGCGGGCGATCCTTGGGCATCTGGGGAGGCTTGTCTTCGTTCGCGACGATGACCTGGTGAATCAGGCTGTCGTCGGGCCTCCCGGGAACGACGAGCGGTTCAGCGCTCGAACCCGCCGCGCTCATCAGGCTCGCGAAGCTCGTGAGCACGACCTCGCCGCTCGTCTTTGCGGGCTGATGACATCCGTGGCAGTGCTGCTGCAGGATCGGACGTACGTCCGCGAAGAAGCTGACCTTTTTGCTCTCCTGCACCGCGAGCGCGGCGTGCGAAGGCTCTGACAAGCACCAAGGCACGAGCACGGAAGACAGCGAGAGTCGCGGCAGCGCACCAATCATTGGTTCACGGACTCGGCGAGGCGGACCTCGTCGAGGCAATCAGGGAAGTTGCCGCTTTGGCTCATCCGGCGGGCCTCCGACTTCATGCGAACAGATCGAGCACCGGAGCACCCTGCACCAGCTCGCGGGGTTGATTGAGATGGTTCATCATCATCGTGGCGGGGTCGATGCCGGACGCGTGGTAGATCGTGGCGAGGAGGTCGTTGGGGTGCACCGGCTTCTCGACCGGCGCGGAGCCGGTGGCGTCCGAGCGGCCGTGGACGTGACCGCGACGGATGCCGGCGCCGGCGACGACCGCCGTGAAGCAGTACGGCCAGTGGTCGCGGCCATCCTTGTTGTTGTCGTTGCCCGAGGTGCTGAGCCCTTTGCGCGGGCTGCGGCCGAACTCGCCGACGGCGACGACGAGGGTGTCCTTGAGGAGGCCGCGCGCGTCCATGTCCTCGAGCAGCGTCGCGAGACCCGGGTCGAGCATCGGGCCGACGTTCTTGCTCATGCGGTCGGGAAGGTTCTGGTGGACGTCGAACGAGTGGAAGTCGGAGTTGGCGACGCGCGGCCAGTTGATCTGGACGAAGCGCGTTCCGGCCTCGACGAAGCGGCGCGCGAGCAGACAGCTCTGGCCGAAGGCGTTGCGGCCGTAGCGATCGCGCAGCGCCGGGTCCTCCTCCTTGAGGTCGAACGACTTCTTCGCCCGTCCTGACAGCACCAGGCTCAGCGCCTTCTCGTTGTACTTGTCGAGATCGTACTTCTTGACGGCCGCCTTCAGCTCCGGCATGCCGCTCTCGAGGTCGTTCAGCATCTGCGCGCGGCGCTCGAGGCGCTGCGTCGACAGCTCCTCGCGCAGCGCGAGGTCGTCCGCCTGGACCCGGTCCATCTTCTCGAGGTCGAAGTCGTCGCCGGCGGGGTAGAGGTAGTAGGGGTCGAAAGCGCGTCCGAGGAAGCCGGCCGTGCCCGCCTTGCCGATGACGTTCGATTCCTGCAAGGGCCGCGGCATCATCACGAACGGCAGCATCGGCACTTCCGGCGGCTTGAGACGGACGATGTTGCAGCCGAAGTTGGGAAAGTCCTTGGGGCTGGGGGGCTCGAGCTGACCCGAAGGGCTCACCTTGTCCGCGGTGTAGCCGGTGAGCATCTGGTAGTGGGCGGCCGTGTGGTTGAACAGGCCGATCGGCGAATAGCTCATCGAGCGGATGAACGTGAAGCGGTCGGTGACTTCCGCGAGCTGCGGCAGGAGCTCGGTGACCTCCATCCCGGGGACTTTGCTCGGGATCGTCTTGTAAATGCTCTTCACGTCCTCGGGGACGTCGTCCTTGGGGTCCCACAGGTCGAGGTGGCTCGGGCCGCCCTGCAGGAAGATCAGGATCACGCTCTTGGCGCGATCGAACCCTGGCTCGCCCGAGAGAATGCGAGCAGCGCTCGGGAGTGCCGCGTTTAATTTCGTCGGCGCGGAGAGCGTGAAAAAGCGCGGGAGACTCAGGCCCAGCCAAGCGTTGGCCCCGACCTGCAATAGCTCGCGGCGCGAGACGCGCGTGCTTCCCAGCGTGATCGGCACGTTTGGATCGTGCGGCATGATCCTTCTCCCGCACTGCGGATGGCTGCCACCAACGTCTTGAATAAAGTCGGTTCTTCCATCCTTGCCTCGGTCGGCGAACCACTGGCACATTAGGCCCCCGCCCCCGGCCGGGCAATACGTGGGTGGGAGGCGAGCGGCAAACCCATCAGGAGACGGACAGCCCATGGGTGCTCATGCCCGGTCCACTACGGAGCAAGGGTTCGTCCTGAAATAAGTGGACCGTTTTGGCGAGGGCCGGCGAAACGACGCACTTATTTCGGGACGGGCCCTATTCAGGTGCTTGAGCACGGTCGCGACCTTCCTGCCCTGTACTGCACGCTGCGGACGAACAGGGAGCGCACCTTTGCGCCGAGGAGGGGGATCGACCCACCACGGTGCGAGCCTCTGACGGTAGTCGGGTTGGAACTCGAAAGTCAGGCTACCGATGCACCTCTGCGAGCGCTCGCTCGAGATCGGCGTCACGCCCGCTGGCGAGATCCGTTCGTTTGTGGATGACTTGAACGTCGGGCTCAAGGCCTCTTCCCTCGATCAGCGTGCCGCGACCGGAAGCAATGCGGCAGCGGGGAATATGTGCCGACCAGCCATGGGGAAGGTCAATCGTCACGGGCATGGCGCATTCGCCTGCGGAGCGACGGCCGATGAGCCTGGCACCACATTCTTCCTGCAGGAATGCGGCCAGGATCTCGGCGGCGCTGCGCGTGCCCTCGTCGATCAAGACCGCGATCTCAAGGCCTTCCAGAGTCCCTTTTCCCTCGCATTGCATGGCAAAGGACTCCTCGCCATCCATCACGTCGAGATAGGCCCACAGGCGGCGGATGGTGACCCAGGGCCACCAGGAAAGTTCCGCGCGCACCCGGCGCGCTTGTTCCAGAACGAGTCTGGGGTCGCATGAAGCATCCGTGCGCGATACGAACAATGCCTGGGTTTTCACGTCAGTGAAGAACAGAGTGGACACGTCGGTTGCGGATCGTCCGCCGCCAGGATTGCCTCGCAGGTCGATGATGAGGTGACCGCCGGCACGAACCGCTTGCAAGTGGGATTCGATGCTCCGCGCGTTTCCGTGATCGAACGGACCAAAGCCGGTGAACGAATTGATTCTTACGTAGAAAGTCCCATCGGGCAGCACCTTGCTGGTCACGGCATCGTTCTTCTCGGTCGAACGCTGCCACGTCAAGGAGCGCTCTGACCCATCCACGCCTCGTACCCTCAACTCCACCGATTGGCCATCGGGTCCTGCCGTGGCCGTGCGCAGGGCGCGCGCATCCACGTGCCCGAGCACCAGCTCGCCTGGAGTCATCGTCTCGCCACGATCGTTCGTGACGGCCTCGAGCACGCTGACGCCGTCGTCCGTCGTGACCCAGGGAATCAGCACGTCGGCGGGCTCGGCCCCGGCCTTCTTTGGTCCATGCAAATGAGCATGAGACATGACTGTGCCCAGACACTCATTGATGGTACTCGCCAGACGCTGGTCCTGTGGCCAGGACGATCCGGGCTCGTCCACCAGCGCGCGGGCCCGCTCCAGCCAGCGATCCTTGATCAGTGACGGGTCGAAGCCGTTCGCGCGCACGGCCTGGTCCACGGCCTCGACCAGCTCCGCGCGCTGTTCCATGGTGAGAGGGGAGGCGCATCCGGCGACCACGATCCATAGCACCAGGGTCAAAGACCGTTCCATGGCCAACCTCCGGTCGAGGAATGGGAAGCGTGTGGAGCGACGTACAGTCCGGCACCCCAATTGGTTGAGTCGGCACCATGCTGAGGCAGTGACTCACGCAATGTCTTCGGGTTCAAGGCGATCCCGGAGGACCCGGCATGGCAGTGGATGAGGAGTGGGAGGACAATTCGATCTCCGAGCACGGCTACCATTCGACCGACCTCTTTCTCCCCGACGGCCGTGTTCTCCTTGCCGCAGGCGAGTACTGGGAAACGGATCGAACCTGGGATTACGAGATCTTCAAGCCTCCTTACCTCCTGACCGGGAACCCACGACCGACGATCAACAACATCCTTCCCAGCTCCTCTTTCCACTACTTCAACGACGACCCTCAGGAATACACTGTGACCTTCACGCTCACCGGAGGGGCGACGGTCCAGAAGGTGGTGTTGATGAAGCCCTGTTCGATCACCCACCACTCGGACTTCGACCAGCGCTACGTCAAGCTCAACATCACTTCTTCGAGCTTCAATTCTGTGAAGTTCCACGCGCCCGCAACGCGCGCCCTCGCCCCGCCCGGGTACTACATGCTGTTCCTCGTCACGAACCAGGGCACACCCTCGGTTGCAAAGTGGGTCCACCTGCGATGAACAGGATGAGGAAACCCTGCGTGGCGATTCTCAACGTGAGAAATACCCCGTGCCCGGCCAGGCTGCGACTCTCACTGGTTCATCTGCTTGCCGCGCTCTGCGCAAGCCAGCCCTGCCCCGGACAGCAGCTGCTGTTCAAGTGGGATGGCGTCTACCAGATAGACCGGCTCGGAATCGGTGTTTGCGGCTGCGGCGACGTCGATCAGGACGGAGTTGCGGACGTAGCGATCGGCGTGCCTGCAACCTACTTTTCCGGAAGACCAGGACGGGTGGATCTGATGTCCGGACGCGACGGATCTCTCATCAAGAGTCTGCTCGAATCGGGCTCAGCGGGTGCCTTCGGGGAGAGCATTGCGCTCACTGCTGATCGAAACGGCGACGCGATTCGGGAACTCCTCATCGGGGCTCCTCTGAAGGTCTCGGACCAAGGAGAGTTTGGAGCCGTGTACGTGGTGTCTCCCGCCGACGGAAGGATCATCCAGGAGATCGTCGGCGATGCGGGTAGCTTTGGGCTGGGTGGAAGCGTCGACAGCGGCGTAGATCTCAATCTCGACGGAATCGAGGATCTGCTGGTGGGAGCTTCGGGGGATGACACAAACGGCTACACCGCAGGCGCCGCCTATGTGTACTCGGGGGCGGACGGGACAGTTCTCTTCCAGTTATTTGGGAAGGGTGACCTCAACCAGTTCGGTCAGAGCGTCGCCTTCTGCGGAGACGTCGATGCCGACGGGGTGGCGGACATCGGAGTGGGAGCGCCACGCTTCTCGACCGCCTTTCTCTCCGAATGCGGAGCCGGGTACGTGTATTCCGGCAAGACCGGTCAACTGATCTTCTTGATCACGGGCTCGAAGAACAAAGACAAGATCGGCGCCGGAATCTCCTCGGCAGGCGATCTCAACCGGGACGGCTACGGGGATGTGATCGTGGGAGCGCAGCAGCTCTACAGCGTGTGTACGGGTCCGGGTTACGCGGTTGCGGTTTCGGGCAAGGACGCTTCCGTGCTCTGGAGCATTCCGGGAGACAGCGACTTCGACACCCTGGGCAAGACCGTACGACTCCTGGGCGACCTCAATCAAGACGGCTTCGCGGACATCGGCATCGGCGCGATCCAGGCGGACTACGGCGGTTGTGAGAGGGCTCCCGGTTACTTGAAGCTGATCTCCGGGCGCAGCAGCGCCCTGCTCTACCAGTTTGAAGGCACCCTGGCGACGACAGGGATCGGTGGCGAGAGCTTCGGGTTCGAAGCGAGCGCTGTCGCCGACGTGAACCGGGATGGGTTTCCTGAGGTCTTGATCGGAGCCCCAGATGCGATCCAAGGCAACGAAAGCAGCGCAGGGAGGGCGTACCTCTTCTCCGGGAACGATCTCTTTCTGCAAGCTTCGCCCAGGGAGGCGGAGGAGGGAGACCTGCTGGTCCTCTCGCTGCGCGAGCAGGATCCGGGAACTTTGGCCGCGATTTTCCTGGTCGAGATCCAGTCGGTTCCTTACGTTCAACTCCTCGCGCTCGGCTGCTTTGCGCCGGACCTAGGATTCTCCTTCTCCGCTACGGTTCCAGGAGGGCTCGCCGGTCTCGAATGTACTTTCCAGGCATTCGCCCTGTCCCGGGGAAGGATCATCGACAGCGCCCGTGAAGTCGTGAAGTTCCGGTAGCGGCCGCAGCGGCGGTTCCGGCCGACTGTGTATTCCGCTGATGCCGCTCACCTGTTCCGGGCATGCCGCTCACTCGTTCGCGGACCGAATCGTCGCGAGGCGAGCCGATGCTGAAAGGGGGCAGACGGAGCTCCCGAGGGAGCTCACTGGAACTGAACAGTCTCCACCGCGGAGTCGATGACCTTCCCTCCAGAGTGCAGCGCGAAGGCGATCACGCCGATCCTAAGGCCTGCAAGTCCGGCCGGAACCAGGTAGCTGCGCTCGAACCCTTCATCGCCCGCAAAGACTCCGAGCTCGATCAGCGACGTCACCGGATTGCCGTTGACCTCGACGAGAAACGTCGCGCAGCACGAGCCGGGAGCCGACTCTCCGACGGTGAGCGTCAGCAGTTCGTTCGCGGCGACCGACTTGGGGCTCGAGTTCAAGTAGAGATCGTTGCCCGCGTAGACGTAGGCCGCACCCTGCGCGCTTCCCCGAGGTCCCCTGAGCGTGGGCGACCCGATCAGGACCTCGGCCAACCCGTCCCCGTTCAGGTCTGCGAGCCTCCCGGAAATGAAAAAGCCGCTCTTGTCTGCTTCGCCTACGAATTTGTAAAGCCGTCGAAACGTCCGGCCGGAATACAGGCACACGTATCCCGGCCCACCCGGCAGGGGGTCGCACACCGGCTGCGGTGCTCCTACCAGGAAATCGCCCACGCCGTCCCCGCTGACATCCAACGTGCCGGTGACCTCCCTCCCAAACTGGTCGCGATCTTGTTCGCCCGAGCCCGACCAGAGAACAGTGCCGTCCTTGCCCGAGCAGAGGCGCGCGTAGCCGGGCGCCGTGGGGCACTGGGCGTTGATCTGAAGGGCGCCGGCCAGGAATTCGGGAATGCCATCGCCATTCAAGTCGATTCCGGCGACATCTGCGGCAGTTGCGCCACAGACAAAGTCCGGAATCGAGTCCTGGTCCAGATTCAAGTTTCCATCGAGGCTCGCACCCAACGAGCGCGTACTCGAATCGCCCACGATGCGAAACAGGTCGCTGCCGTCTTTTCCGGAGAGAAGGTAGATCTGCGAGGTCCCCAACTCGCCGACGAGGAGGTCCGGTATCCCATCCGAGCTCAAGTCCCCAGTGCTCGCGAGCGCGTAGCCGAAAAGCTTGTCCGAGTGGTCTCCCTTGCGTTGCCAGAGCAATCCTCCATCGGAACCGGAGTAGGTGAACACACTGAACCCGTTCTCGCCCGCTGCGCTCACTGCGATGTCGGAGAGACCATCAGAATCCAGATCTCCCGCATCGACCACCCGGAAACCGAAATTCGCGAACCGATCGGGACCCGTCCAGCGAAACAGGAGCTCCTGGGCTGGTCCGGGGCTGCAAAGAACCGCGACGGCTGGCAACACGAGTAGGGGAATCGTCGATGAGCAGCGGCAACTTGTCTGGATCATGTCTGTGCCCTTGAGTGCTCACTGAAGGAAAACGAACTCACCCTTGGTGGACGGAATGTTCTCATCGGTGAGAAGAAACAACATGTACCACCCGCGCGGTGCACGGGCGCTGTTCACCGGCGCGTGAACCTTCACGAATCCAGCACCCTGCGTCGTGACGTTCAAACGCACCAGTCGCTGATCGAAGTCCGAGTGGTGAGTCGTGCTGCATGGCCTCATCAGGACGACTCGCTGAATCGTCCGCGGAGATGGCAGGGTGAAGTTGACGGTGTACTCGACGGGATTGGCCGAATAGTACTGCATCGAAGCTGGCGCAGAGGTGATCACTGGTTGAGTCTTCCCGGTGGTCAGATAGGGCGGCTTGTAGATCTCGTAGTCCCAGAGTCGATCGACTGTGCTCTCACCGCCAGCCGACAGGACTCGACCGTCTGGGAGCAGCACCGCGGTCGAGTGATACCCATGGGAGGAGTATGCGTCGTCCATGTTGGCCCACTGCCCACTGCCGACCGTTCCGTTGAATCCGGTGAGCTGCTCCGGGAAGGCAGGTTATTGCTGCACCATCGGCCAGGCGACGTTGGTGCCTCCCACGTAGAACAGGCTCTCGTCGGGAAGGATCACCGCGTTCGCACACAACCTCGCGGAATTCAGGCTTCCCGCACTCGACCACTTGAAGGTCGCGGCGTCTGCCGTCCCCACGCAGAACTGGACGCTCGAATGGATGGTCGAGCCTGTGACCAGCTTGCAGGTGTCGTCGTAGTGCTGTCCGCCGATCACGATGATCACGTCCTCGAGGCCGGGCGCCAGCACCGATGAGCCGTAATGCCGGAACCCGACCAGCCGGTCGAGCGGATTGGCCGGCTGCAGCATCTCCCACGAAGACGACACGACGTAGCCACCGCCCAGCGTCGCCGTCTTCACGTGGGAGAGTCGCGCCGCGACATCTCCCATCCCCGACATCAGGAAACGGCTCGTCGACAGCAGGTGGAAGCGAGCGTAGTAGGTCACCGGCACACCGCTCGGACCGTTGAAGAGCCGGACGGACGAGAGATTGGAGAATCGCTGCCACTTGTCCGTCCCCGGAAGACTTGGCGGTTCCCGGGGGGCTTGCCAGGCTTGAGTGCACTTTCCAGGGGTTCGCTTCCCTCCGTGCCAACGAGTCTGAGACAGTCTTCCCCTTCAGGATTAACGTAGAGGGTGAGGGATGAGACTCAGCAATGGAAGACAACAAGAACGGTGTGGGAGCTCCCGCCGAGGGGGCCCCGGAGCGGAGCGGAGGGGCCCCCTCGCGCCGCGTCGATGACGGCACGGCGGATCCCGAGGTGAGGGGTCGTGCCCAGCGTCGGCGCTTCACGTCGGAGTACAAGCTCAAGATCGTGCGCGAGGCCGCAGCGTGCCGCGAGTCGGGAGAGATCGGGGCCCTGCTGCGACGCGAGGGACTGTATGCATCGATGCTGGCGGACTGGCGTCGGCAATTCGAACGCGGCGGCGAGCACGCTCTGCATTCGAGGAAGCGGGGTCCCAAGGCGAAGGACAAGAATCCTCTCG
>Ga0247727_10001048_pt1 | contig 67400 bp, 52 predicted proteins | sample WisWelCaveWW1625_FD_202498 | JGI IMG/M metagenome (GOLD analysis project Ga0247727, IMG submission 202498) | Biofilm microbial communities from Wishing Well Cave, Virginia, United States - WW16-25 | ecosystem: Environmental > Aquatic > Deep subsurface > Groundwater > Cave microbial mat | place... | reverse complement strand
TCGAAGAGCTCCTGCCGCACCGCTGGCAAGCCGCTCCGGCCAACCAAGCGTAGGCTTCTTCCCCTTCTCCCTCGCCACCCCCCCCGGGGGGGCCGCCGGGCCATGATGGCCACAGCGGACGCTTACGCTGCAACACGCTTAGCCATCCGCCCCGAAGTGCGCGGCGCTGGAGCTATCACGCGCTCAGCTACGGTTTCCCGAGGCTTCGGGCGCCTTCCCTTGGCCTTCGAAGAGAACCAGGGGCTGACGGCCGCGACCTCCAGATTCCTCGCGCGGACCAAGGATTACGCGGTCTTCCTGGGTCCCACCGAGGCGCTGATCGCCTTGAGGCCCGGGAACGGCCGCGAGGGCAGCTGCAGCGGGCCTCTGTCACCCCTGACATCTTGCAGCGGCCAGACGGATTCGGTTGCCGTGCGTATGAGGCTGGCCGGCGCCAATACGGAAGCGAGGATGGCGGGGCTCGAGCCGCTACCAGGCGCGGTCAACTACTTCGTGGGCCATGACAGGGCACGGTGGCGTACCCACGTTTCGAGCTTCAGGAAAGTGCGGGCGGAGAGCATCTATCCCGGAGTCGACGTGGTGTACTACGGGAGCGGGGGTCGGCTCGAGTACGACTTCGTGGTGCACTCAGGCGCCAACCCCGGCTCCATCCGGCTGGCCCTTGAGGGAACGGAGTCGGTCGAGCTGGACGACTCCGGCGACGTGGTCCTGCATGCGCTTGGTCAGGAGCTCCGGATGCGCCGACCCCTGATCTACCAGGAGGATGGCGGCGTGCGACGGGAGATCACAGGCGGCTACGCCGTGCTGGCCACCTTGGATAGACACCAGACGCGAGGCGTCGAGATCGGCTTCCGAGTCGGAGCGTACGACGCCACCAGACCCCTCGTCATCGATCCCGTCCTGAGCTATTCGAGCTATCTGGGCGGGGCAAACTTTGACTTTCCGGCCGACATCGCCATCGATGGCAGCGGGAGTGCGTATGTGGTCGGCCGCACGTTCTCCGCGGACTTCCCGGTTGCAGGCGCGCTGCAGCCGACCCTCGGCGGATCCGGCGATGCGTTCATCGCAAAGCTGGATCCGTCGGGCTCCGCGCTCGTCTATTCCACCTACCTTGGGGGGACAGCAGCAACGTTCATCGAGGTTGCACAGGCCGTTTCAGTAGATGCCAGCGGAAACGCTTACGTGACCGGCACGACGGACTCGGTCGACTTCCCGGTCGTCAACGCCTTTCAAGCGGTCAGTGCGGGTGCGCAGGACACCTTCCTCGTCAAGCTGGATCCGACTGGCTCGAGCCTGGTCTACTCGACCTACTTGGGCGGGAGCGGCGGCGATGCAGGCGTCGGTGTTGCTGTCGATCCTGCCGGCAGAGCCTACGTCTCGGGCGCGACGACATCTGCCGACTATCCCATTGCCGGTGCATATCAGCCGACGTACGGAGGCGCCACAGATGGGTTTCTGACGGCGCTCGACGCCTCGGGTTTGACGCTCGTCTACTCGACCTACCTCGGCGGTAGTGACTTCGAGGTCAGTCGCGCGGCAGCCGTGTCCGCAAGCGGCGTGGTGACTGTCACTGGCAACACGTTCTCCACGAACTTCCCAACAGCGAGCCCGATTCAGCCGTCGCTGGGCGGCTTCACGGACGCTTTCGTGGCGAGGTTCAGTGCGACGGGCACGGTCGTATTTTCGACTTACCTCGGCGGCGTCGCTGGCGACGTCAGCTCGGACATCACTGTCGACGGAAGCGGGAACGCATATGTGACTGGCGTTACCGCCTCTCCGGACTTCCCCATCGTGAACGCCTTCCAGCCGGTCTTCCAGGGCGGAGATGCGTTCATCACAAAGATCAATCCCGCCGGCACCGGCCTCGTGTACTCCACGTTTCTTGGCGGCGCATCTGGCGACTCCGGCAGCGGGATTGCCCTGGATGGGCGGCAAAACGTCTATGTATTCGGCAGAACATCGTCCACAGACTTTCCCACTGTGAACCCCGTACAGGCAGCCCTCCGGGGGTCCCGAGACGCCTTCGTTTCCGTGCTGGACGCCGCGGGTACGAGGCTCATCTATTCAACCTATCTCGGCGGCTCTGGCCTTGAGTCTACCAGCTTCTCTGGCGGCCTGGCGGTCGACCAGTGTAGCGGCACCGCCTATGTCACCGGTGTTACCGACTCAGGCGATTTCCCGACCGTGAACCCCTTCCAAGGCACGCTCGCCGGGGATCGGGACGGTTTCGTCACCAAGGTAGCATTCCCTGCGGATGAACAGATCCAGATCCTCAGGAACCAGGTGGCGGCGTTGGTCGCCGCGGGCGCGCTGAACGCCGGCCAGGCGATGGCTCTCGACTCACGGCTGCAGCAGGCCCTTACCGCCCTCGCGGGTGGGAACACCGCAACCGCGATCAGCCGTCTGCAGACGTTCAGCAATCAAGTCAACGCGTTCATCGCTGGCAACATCCTCACGCCGGCACAAGGCCAGCTACTGATTGACGGAGCGAATGAGGTCATCGCGATCTTGAGCTGCTAGACCGGGAGGAGTGCGTCCGCGTGCCAGAGCCGCAACGACTGACGCGGCACGGCATCGGCGACTCGCGCGGGGAGTCCTCGCGAGTCGCCGTTCTCGCGGTCGGAGTCGATGCTCATGCCGAAGTGGAAGCGCGCAGAGCCGCGACCTGCTTCCCGTGGTCAGGCACCTGTCGAGGACCCGGCCCACCAGTACCAGCGCGCGCTCATTGCAGAGCTCACGAGCGGGCGGCACCCAAGGCTCGGCGACGCTATCCTCGCTGCGCAGAAAACCACGCCGAATCGGGCCTCATGCCCGAGCTCTTGGGCGTCTACCACCTCCTCTGAGATCCGGCGACCTGGATCCGGTAGGGAGCCCGCCGAATCAGGGCGGTTTGGAGCCCGACGAGTGCTACCTCGTCGGCGATCAGGACAAGTCGGCCCCGGACCTGGCGATCGAAGTCATCGGGACGAGCGGCGGCATCGACAAGCTCGAGATCTACCGGCGCCTCGACGTCGGCGAAGTTTCACCCTCGCCAACACCGACGATCTCGATCACATCGTCCGGCGCCGTCGGATCTACCGCTACCTCCGGTACCGGCACAAAGAAGCTCGACCTATTGACCCACCCGCTCAATCGAGTCCGGACCATTAGGCCCGTCAACTTGGAACAGCACTAACGAGGCTTTTGCCTCAGACCAACGAGTCGTGTCAGTGGGGCTCCGGTCGAGCCTAGGATTGGGCTTTCGCCCATTTGGACCGCCTGGGCGGTCTGGTGGTCCCGAGGGACCGTGGACGACCGGAGCTCCGAGATGACCCTAGCACAGAGCGTTTCCGCGATCCTCCGCGATCACGTGACCCTGGAAGTGGAGGGCATCGACCGGATGTACCTGAATGGGTGGTCCCGCTGCTCCAGAGCGAACGCGGGATTGCCTGGTTCTTCCGAGAATACCGAGGCCATGCCTTCGCCTCGTCGGCGTTGATGGCGCCGATGACCCGAGTCTTCGTGAAGGCCGTGGAAGACTTCGCACACGATGAGGAGCTGGACGTAGTGAGCTTTGAGAGGAAGCAACGCAAGGACGATGTGGCAGCGGAGTATCGGGCATGCTTCCGTGGTGAAGAGGGCGTGCTCTTCGTGGGCAAGGTACAGGAGAAGACGCCGGTCTTCAGGACGCAGCGACGCAAGAACCCGACGACGGGAGCTTCGTACGCGTGGCTGTACCGCTCGACGGCCATGGTGAACCAGTACTACTTTTATGCCATCGATCGTGACTTCGGGCCGTTCTTCCTGAAGTTCTGCTCGTACTTCCCCTACAACGCAAAGCTTTGCATCAACGGCCACGAGTACGCCAAGCGCCAGCTCGACCGCCGCGGGATCCGGTACGAATCACTCGACAACGGCATCCTCTCGTGCGAGGAGCCAGCCGTGCTCCAGAAGATCTGTGACGAGCTTTTCAGCGGAGAAGATCGAAGCGCTGTTCCGGAAGTGGCTCCGCCGGCTGCCGCACCCCCTCACGGCCAAGGACCGCGCCGCAGGCATCCGATACGACCTGTCGATGCTTCAGTCGGAGTTCTCGCTCACGCAGGTCCTCGACCGGCCGGTGACGGGGCGCATTTTCTTCGAGGAGGTCATCCGCGAGAACCTCGACATCGGCCGGCCCGATCAGGTGCAGCTGATTTTCGAACGCAGGATCGTCCGAAAAGGACCTCACGCTACTCCAGGGCGGTTCCGTACCCGCGTCATCACCGAGGGTGTCTATCCCTCGCTGCACGTGGACTACAAAGCCACGCGCATCAAGCAGTACCAGAAGGAAGGTCGCGCCCTGCGGACTGAAACCACGATCAACAACACGCGCGACTTCGATATAGGCAAGCGGCTCCACAACCTTCCCGCACTCCGGGAGGTCGGCTTCAAGGCCAACCGACGTCTGCTCGACGTCCAAAATATCAGCCACGACTGCTCGATCGGCGAGTACGGCTTTCATGCCTTCCAGCGTCCGCGTGTGGTCGGTGACCAGAGGGCCTCCGCGCTGCGTTTCGGAGACGAGCGAGTCCAGACGCTACTCCACGCACTCGTCCTCTTCCGGCTGCTACCGAACGGCTTCTCGAACAGCGATCTGCGACAGCGGCTCGAACCGCTCCGGGGTCGTCAAACCACGCCGGGTGCGGTCACCTACGATCTTCGCCGTCTTCGCCTGCGAGGCATCATCCGGCGAATCCCTCGCACTCACCGCTACGAGGTCACCGAACAAGGTCTCCGCTACGCCCTGTTCTTCACCCGCAGCTACGATCGGCTCCTCCGTCCCGGACTCGCAGCTATCCTCCCGGAACAAGCTGCCATCGACTCAACCCTGCGAACCGCTTTCCGACAGCTCGAGACCGCCATGACTTCCTGGGCCGAACAGGCGAAACTCGCCGCATGAAACTTGACTCGTCCGTCACGATCAGACGGATTCAAGGCTTCTAGCAGGGGCCGCCCGGGTCGGTGCACACTCCAGTGATACAGGTCTCGGTGGGGGCGAGGCAGCCGCCAGTACACGAGCAAGGCGTGCCGTCGGGCTGGCCGGCGCAACTGGTGACGCAGGTGGCTGCGGCCTCTGCAGGCGTCGGAGCCAGGATCGTGGCCACCGCGGGAAGCAGGATCGCCGCGGCGAGACCGACGCGCCGCGCGATGTCGCGGCGGGTCATGCCAGGGTGGGCGGCATCCGTGTCCGCTGTCGAGGCGCCGCGCTCGAGCAGGCCCGAGGCGGCAAGCTGCGCGAGGGCCAGTGTGACGACCTCGTCGTTGGCGCCCGGCAACTGCGACAGCTCGGCGGCGGTGCGCGTGCCGTCGGCATGGCGGAAGACGAGAGCCGCGGTCCGGTTCAGGCAGTGGGCGCGGTGCTGCTCCTGGTCGTAGACCAGGAGCTCGTCCGGAAGCTCACGGATCAGCAACCCGCTGCGACGCGTCTCTGGCTTCATCTCGTCCTCCTAGGGTCCGACCGCGCTGCCAAGCGCTTCCGCTGGGCGGTGGGCGAGGCCGATGAGGCCTCCAGCAACTGTAGCAGACGCGGGGCCAGTTCCCCCGCTTCGCCCCGCTCGCCTTTCAGGACGATGGCCCGCGCGACCGCGCGCTCGAGCGCCTGGAGTGAAGCCGCGGGCCGCAGCCGGGCCGGCACCGTGTGCGCCAGCATCTCGATCACCGCCTGGCCCGCTGTGAGGGTCTCCGGCTGCCACTCCGCTCCCACCCGGTGTGACGCGAGCACCACCAGGCCGACCGGCAGCGGCTCGGTTCCGCTCTGCCCGCCGAGGTCCTCGGCGCTCGGCCGGAGCACGTGAAGGTCGCAGCCCCCCGCGCCGCGGATCGATAGCGGCTTGGCGAACGGATGCACCCGGCCGCGCGCGTCGAGCACCGCGAACTCGTCGGAAAGATACGTGGCGCCCGACCGCACGAGCTCGGCCACCAGCGTCGTCTTTCCGCTGCGGCTACGCCCCGGGACCACGATCGCCCGGCCCTGCCAGCCCACGACCCCCGCGTGGACGAAAGTATGGTGCTTCGAGCGCGCGGCGAGGCTCTGGCGCAGCTCGGATTCGAGCACGGCGAACGCCTGATGCAGGTCGCGCGTACGCGCCCGGCGGCGCGCGCCGACGTACACGCGGCTCGGCCGTGCGGCGCCCGGGTCCACCCATACCGAGAAGAGCTCGTCCACTTCCGCCCCGGGGCTGGGCCGCCAGCCCGGCGGAAGGCAGCTCGCCAGCCTGTCGAGAAGCTCGGGGGCGTTCGTACGCAGGCCGAGCCGCACGCCGTGGGCCTCGATGCAGGTCCCGGCGCGCCACGCGACGCGGTCGATCCGCCCAGGGATCGCCGAGAGCCGGGCTTGCGGCATCCGGCTCGGCAGGCTCTCCTTCACGGCATCCCTCCCCGGCCGACCGCAGTCTAGCAGACGGCGCCTTGGGACCTATGCGCACGAGCCGTGCCGCCGGCTCTTCGAGGCGTTCCCGAGCCACTCTACACCGTTTTATCAAATCTCAAAAGGAACTTGCATTGGATTTCTTCAAGCGTTACACTCACGCCCGGCCTGTTACACGCTTTGTGTCTCGCGTGACCGGTTGGGTGTCGACAGCCGTCAGCATGTCCGAAAAAGGGACATGCGGGGGGAGGGCATGGCCGGGGCGGCTTGCGGAAAGTGCGGGCTTGGCCGTGGAAAACGACCGCTCGGACAACGGTCGGTCAGGGCACGCTCTTTGCTTAGCTCCCCGAGGCGAGGCGACCACGTGCGATGCAACGGACGGGAAGGATCGGGTAGTAGAGCAGCCGCGGGGACGCCTCGCTGGGGAGGTCTGACGGCATGAGCCTGCTCGCTGCTGTCGTGCTCGCCGCGGCTGCGGCGCGCGTCGAATCGGTCTACCTGACGACGGCAGACCAGCGCCTGGCCGTCCGGGTGGCGCTCGCGGGCACTCCGGGAATGGTGGCCGTCCACCGCGAGGGCACGGCCGCGCGGGTGTCGATCATGGACGCGGCCCTCGGCGGGCAGTTCGCGGGGGGTCGCCGCTTCTCCTGGACCCCGTCCGACGGCTTCGACCCGGCGCTGCTCGCGGCCTCGCCTGTCAAGCTCGACCGGCTCGAGATCGCGGCGACGGATTCCGATGTCAGCGTCCTGCTGCACGTGCCCACGGACGTGTCCGTCGACGTGCGACGCGACGGCCGCGGGCTGCTGCTCGTCTTCCGCCCCGCGGAGGCCGGAGCGGCCGAGGCCGGGCGGGTCGCGCAGGCGACCTCGGCGCCGCCAGCTTTGGCCGTCGCGGCGGCGCGCGCATCCGCGCCCGCACCCGTGGCGCCGGAGCGCCAGCCGACGCCCGTCGTGCCGCCGCCCGCTCGCGCGCCTGTCGTCACGACAGCACCGCCGCTGGCCCCAGTCACGAGCTTGGCCGCGCCGACCCCGGTGATGGCGGCGGCTGCGCCGCCCGCGCCGGCCTCGACGCAGGCCGAGACGGCCGAGCTCGCGAAGGGTCTCTTTCCGGCGGCCGCCGGCGAAGGCCAGGCGGGCGGAAGCGTGGCCGAGCTGTACCCGCAGCTGTTCCCCACCGGCGCACCGCAGAGTGCGCCCGAGCCCAGCGCGCTCCCCGAGATCCCCGACGCCGGCGAGGATACGGGCGCGGTGCTGGGCCCGTTCCGCGTCCGCGCCTCGGTCGACGTGCGCTACGTGGATGCCGACACGTTCGTCGAGGCCATAGCTGCCGAGCCGACGCGCGACAGCTACCTCGAGGTACAGCCGCGAGTGCTGGCGGCGGCTCCGGTCGGCGCGGGCTCCTTCACGTTCGAGTACTCGCCGGTGTTCCGCGCCTTCGCCACCTACGACGAGGTCAACAGCAGCAGCCATGTGCTGGGAGCCGGGCTCGAGCTGCCCGTGGGCAGCCGCGTGACCGTGCGCGCGCGCGACCGCTTCCAGAGCGGCGTCCTCGATACCCGCGTGGTCGACCCCGGCGGCGAGTACTTCTTCGGCCTCGGCCGCTTCCATCGGAACGACCTCGACGCGGGCGCCAGCATCGTGGTCGGGCCCCGCATCAGCGTGGAGCTCGCGGGTGCGATGGGTCGCGTCCATTTCCTCGAAGAGTCGAGCTTCTTCGACTACGACACCCGGCTGGTTTCGGCGGGCCTCGGCTTCGAGCTGACGCCGAACCTCCGCGCCGTGGCGTCGTACATGTACGACACCGTTCCCCGCCCCGAGGAAAGGCCGGAAGCCGAGTCGACCGCTCATTCGGCGCGGGTGGCGCTCGTCGGAGAGATCCTGCCGCTCTTGAGCGGCGACCTGAGCGTCGGATATCGCAACCAGGACGCGCCTTTCGCCGGGGAGGGCGGACAGAGCTTCTCGGGCCTGACGCTGTCGGCTTCGCTGCAGCGCGACCTCGGCAATGACGCCAGCGTCTCGCTCTACGCCAACCGCTCGACGCCGCTGTCGGCTTTCGAGCAGAACGCCTTCTACGTCTCGACCGGGGTACAGGGCGTGCTGCAGGTGCCGCTCGCCGCCCGCTTCGAGCTGCGCGGAGGGCTCGGCTACCAATGGAACGACTACCGCACGATCGCGGAAGAGATCGGCAGCCCGCGCGAGGACCGCATCTTCGGCTGGTTCGTGGGCCTGCGCCGGCCGGTCGCCCGCAAGCTCTCCGTGAGCGCGGCGTACCGCAGTGAGAACCGCAGCTCCAACATCGACAGCTTCGACACCGACGCGAACGGGTTCTACCTGCGCCTCGAGTGGGACATTTTCGGCGCGTCGCCGCGATGAGCCACCTGCTCGCCGTCACCCCGCTCCTCGCGCTCCTCGCGCAGTCCGCCCCAGCGGCGGGGCCCGCGCCCTACCGCGTGGGCCCCGGCGACGTGATCGAGGTCGCGGTCGACGGCCGGCCCGACCTCTCGCGCATGCCCACGGTCCAGACCACCGGCAACGTGTGGTTGCCTCGCGCGGGCGACGTCGCGGTACGCGGGCTGACCGCGGCGGAGATCGGGGCCCGGGTGGCGCCCCTGCTCGCGGGCAGCGACCTCGCGTCGCCGCGCGTCGCGGTGCGCGTGTCGGGTTACAACAGCCAGTTCGTCTGGGTCACGGGCGCGGTCAATCGCCCGGGCCGCAAGCCGCTGCGCAGCGGCACGCGGCTGGTGGACGCGCTGCTCGACGCCGGCGGGTTCGTGCCGGACGCCTCGGGCGAGGTGGTCGTGGCGCGCGGCTCGGATGCCTTCGCGGACAGCACACGCGAGGTCCGCTTCAAGTTCGGCGGCAAGGATCCGACTCCCGAGGAGCTCGAGAAGCTCGGCTTGCCGCTCGCTGCCGGCGACCGCGTGACCGCCGTGCTCCAGCGCTGGGTCGGCGTGAGCGGCGCGGTGCAACGGCCCGGCCCGTACGCCTTCGCGGACTCGCTCACGCTGCGCGCCCTGGTCGATCAGGCGGGCGGCCTGCTGCGCACGGGCTCGCAGCGGGTGATCCTGCGCCGGGCCGGAGTCGACCAGGAGGTCGACCTGGCGGACGTGCGCAGCGGACGGGTTCCGGACGTGGCGCTTCAGCCCGGAGACGAGGTGCTCGTCAGGGCACGCCGGCTGTGAGCCTCCACCTCCCCGGCCGGCCGCCCGATACGGACGGCGGCGCGCCGCGCGACATCGAGGTCCGCTACTACGCCGAGCTCTTGTGGCGGCGCCGGATCGTGCTCGCGGCCGCAGCGATCGGCGGGCTCGCGCTCGGGGTGCTCGCGGGCGAGCTGCAGGTGCCGCGTTTCCAGGCGCGCACGCTGCTGCAGGTGATGCCGCCCAATCCCACGTCGCTCACCGTGACCGACGCGCTGGTCCAGACCGGTAACCCGGTGCGCGACCGCCAGTTCTTCAACACCCAGCTCAACGTGCTGCACTCGCGCGCGATCGCCGAGCGGGTGGTGGACAAGCTCAAGCTCAAGGACCAGCCGGCGTTCCAGGGCAAAGGCGATCCGGTGGGGCTGTTCTTGACGTCGGTCGCCGTCGAGCCGATCCCGGAGACCTACGTGGTCGAGGTCAAGATCAGCCACAACGACCCGAAGGACGCCGCGCTCTGGGCCAACACCCTCGCCGACGTGTACATGGACTACAGCATCGAGGGGCAGATCGAAGCGGCGAAGCGCGCGTACAAGTGGGTCAACGAGCGGCTGGCCGAGACGCAGGCCGGGATGCAGCAGGCACAGGACAAGCTGCTCAAGAGCTACCAGGGCCAGGACCTGTTCGTGCCCGAGGGCAGCGTCTCCGCGATCACCACCTCGATCACCAAGCTCACCGAGGACCACATCCAGGCCCAGGCCCGCCGCATCGAGCTCGAGGCGCAGCTCGGAGAGTTCCGCGAGGCGCGCCGCCGTGGCCGCGGCAGCGACGCGATCCCGCAGGTCGGCGGCAACCAGGCGGTCGCCGAGATCAACGGCAAGATCCAATCGCTGAACGTCGACCTGGCGCGGCTGCGAGAGAAGTACAAGGAGGGCCACCCCGAGGTCCAGAAGGTCCAGGTGCAGATCCAGCAGCTGCGCAAGGACAGGGAGGCGCGAGTCGCCCAGATCGAGGAGGGGCTGCGCGCCGAGTACCGCCAGCTCCAGCGCAAGGAGTCGGAGCTCAACGCCGCGATCGACGACCACAAGGGCCGCGCCGCCGACCAGAGCGTCAAGATGACCGAGCTCGAGTCGCTCAAGAAGCAGGCCGATTCGGCGGCCGGGCTCTACGGCGTGCTGCTGCAGAAGCTCAACGAGACCAACATCGCGGCCTCGATCCAGAACAACAACGTGCGGCTGCTCGACCGCGCGGTGGTGCCGGGCCGCCCGGTCTGGCCGCGCAAGCGCCAGATCGCGCTCGTGGGGCTTCTGGGCGGGCTGCTGCTGGGCGCGGGCTTCCTGCTGCTGCGCGACGCGCTCGACAACACGCTCAAGGACGCCGAGGACGTCGAACGGCACCTGCACCTCGAGCTGCTCGCGGCGATCCCACGCTACGGCAAGGACGACGCGACGCTCGCGACCGAGGCGTACCAGAACCTGCGCACCGCGCTCTTGTTCTCGCGCCGCGGCGAAGAAGGCCAGGTGGTGCTGGTGACCGGCACCGCCCCCGGCGAGGGCAAGACCACCACTCTGCTGAACGTGGCGAAGCTGCTTGCGGTCTCGGGGGAGAGCGTCGTGGTGTTGGACTGCGACCTGCGCCGGGCGAATCTCCACCTGCGCCTCAACGTGCCGCGCGAGCCCGGCTTCACCGACCTCTTCGTGAAGAACCAGGAGCTGGGCGCGCTGGTACGCCCCACCCGCGTCCAGAACCTCTCGGTGATCGCCGCGGGACCGCTGCCGCCCAACCCGCCGGCGCTTTTGGCCCGGCCCGAGCTTCCCGCCGCGCTCGCGAAGCTGAAGCGCCAGTATCGCTGGGTGCTGGTGGACTCGCCGCCGGTCGCGGCGGTGACCGACGCGCTGCTGCTGGCGCAGCGCGCTGACTCGACGATCCTGGTCGTGCAGCAGAACAAGGTGGACCGCGCGATGGTCAAGCGGGCGCTCGCCGCGTTGCGCAAGGTGACGCCGAACGTGATCGGGGCGGTGCTGAATGCGGTCGACGTGAAGACCAAGGGCTACTACGGCTACGCCTACTACGGCTCCCGCCGGGATCCGAGGGACAGGCGCCCGAGCCGCAGCCCATACGCGGGCCGTAAGCAGCCGCACGCCACGAGTCCCGAACCGGAGGTGACCGATGCGTCCCTCGTGTAACCGGACGCGGCGGACGGCCGACGCGCTCGCCGTCATGCTGCTGGCAGGCCTGGGCGCGACGCTGGCACAGGCCCCGGCCGGCGCGCAGGACAAGGGCCCGCTCACGCTCGCCCGGCTGAGCCTGGTAGAGCACAAGGTCGAGCTGGAGAAGAAGGACGCGAAGTGGCAGGCCGCCGTCGAAGGCGGGCCGCTCAGGATCGGCGAGGCGCTGCGCACCGGCCCCGACGCGGTGGCGCGACTGGAGCTGCCCTGGATGGCGCTCACGCTCGCGCCGGGATCGACGCTGCGCTTTCCGGACGAGTTCCTGCTGTCGGCCACGCTCGAGAGCGGGCGCGCGCTCATCGAAGCGCCCGGCCGCGAGGCGCTCAGGGTCGTCACGGGAGAGGCCGAGGTTCGCGGGCAGGGCCGCGCGGTGGTGCGGCGCCAGGGGCGCACGACGCTCGTGACGTGTCTCGGGGGACGCTTCTTCGTCGTGGCCGAAGGCTCCGTGGCGACCCTCACGCCGGGCCGCGGGACGGTCGTGGCTGCGGGCCGGGCGCCGGGAGCGCCGCAGGACGTGCCCAAGGCACCGGTAGAAGGGCTCTGGCCGGCGCAGGACACGGTGTTCGTGGCGCCCGCGCAGCCGCTGGAGCTGCGCTGGAAGGGCAGCTCGCCGAGCTATCAGCTCGAGCTCTTGCCGGTGGGCTCGGACGTGGTTCTGATGCAGCGCGACGTCACGGCACCGCCCGTAAAGATCGAGGTGCCGTGGGAGGGAGCCTTCCGCTGGCGCGTCTCCGCGCGCGACGCGCGCGGCCTGGAAGGCGTCCCGTCGGCGGACGGCCTGATCGCGGTAGACGCCCGCTAGCGGCGTTCCGCGCAGGATTCGTTGTCGGTGGCGTGGCGGAACGCTGACCGGTCTTTGGTCCGTTTCCGTCGATCCGTTTCCGTCGATCCGTTTCCGTCGATCCGTTTCCGTCGATCCGTTCCGCTCTCCGTAGCGCGTCGATTGTCCTGACGGAACAGCTGACCGAGACGTAGCCGACGACGGGGAAATCGCCACGGAACGGCCTAGAGAGCGTCGTTTCGCTCGATAACGGAAACGAACGTTGCGCCAAACGACGCTAACGTGGCGGGTATCCCCGGGCCGACTCGATCTCCCAGCGGAAGTTCTCGGGCTGCTGGCCCGCCTTGCCCTCGAAGGGTCCGGTGTCGGCCGGGTTGAGGCCCGGCCGCTTGCGGTCCGGTGCGACGCGGCTCAGCAGGTCCGCGACGCCGGCGTCGACGGCCGCGCCGGGCGGGACGAGTGCGATCGGCCGCGGGTCCTCGACGAAGTCTTCGTCCTTGAACCGGCTCACCTTCACGTAGAGCTCGGTCACCCGCCAGGCCGTTCCGTTGTAGACGGTCAGCTTCAGCGTGTCGCCCGACCACGTCGCCACTCCGCGCAGGCGCTTCAGGTCGGGCGCCGCCAGGTCGCTCTCGCGGTCGGCGAGCACCGCGGGCGCGGGCGGCGTTGCGGGCGGAGCCGTGGCGCGGATGGCCGGTGTCGGGGTCGCGGCCGGCACCGGGGTCCCACGGGGCACGGCGGGAATGACGATCGCCGGCGCGTTGTCGGGCGTCGTGCCCCCGAGCGGCAGCGCCGTCGGCGCGGACTCCGGAGGCTGGGCACGTGGCCAGAACAGCCATGCCAGGAGCCCGAGCACGGCGACGCCCGCCGCGATGCCGCCGTACACGAGCGCCGGGCTGCCGGGCCTGACCTCCTCGACGCGAACGGGCCGCGGGGCGGGCGCTTCCACCGGCGCGGGCACGCGGCCGTGCTTGGCCGCTTCGTCCGCGGCCTTCTTCGCGAGGAACGGCGCGAGGCGCCGCTCCATTTCGGGCACGTCCTCGGCGCGTGTCCAGTCCGCGAAGCCCTTGCGCCAGACCAGCACCGCTCGCGGCTCGGGCTGCCCAAGCACCGACTCGACGAGCTGGTTGAACGGGACAGGCCCGCGTCTCTGGTTGCCGTGTGCGAAAAACCAGCGCTCGCGCGCCATCTACCGCTTCGAAACGGCGCGCGCCTGCTCGATGAACTGGCCGTCCTCGGCCGTGGCGCGCACCAGAACCTCGCCCGGCCCGGAGTGGCGCACGAACTCGCTGAAGCTCCCGTCCGGCAGGACCTTCACCGGCGTGCCGTTCACCGTCACCGTCGCTCCACGGGCGGCGCGCCCGCCGACGTGCACGATACCGGGCGACACCTCGTCGACCGCCTGCACCACGAGCGTGGGCACCGGCGTCTCGGTCACCGGCATCGTGACGGGCTGGGGCGTCTCGGGCTCGATGACGTGGAAGTGGGAAACGCGCGAGAAGGCTCCCTCGAGACCGTCCTTGTTGACGGCCGCCACGCGCCAGAAGTAGCGCCCGAGGTTGAGGCCCTTGATCGCGTGGGCGGTCCCCTTGATCCCGGACTCCTCGAGCGCCGCGGACATCAACAGGTTCGCCTGAGTCACGTTGTAGTCGAGCGCGACGTGATAGCTGGCGCCGTTTCTGACCTCGGTCCAGGACAGGTTTGCAGAAGGGTCGGGAGGTGAGGCCACCGTCAGGCGCGATTTGGGCAAGGGCGCGATCAGCGTCGGCGGTGGCGGCAGCTCCATCGTGACCCCGAGGCGGCCCGCCGCGTCGACCTGCACGGCCTGGTTCTGGGACAGCGTGACTTTCTGGCCCTGCGTCGTCTCCAGCTCGGCCTGGCCCTGGTAAATCTTGACGCCCGTCTGGCCGCCCTCGCCGACGTCGATGTTGCCGGTCGCGTTCTCGAGCGCGGTCGTTCGCACGGTGGGCGTCACGATCTCGGTCGACTCGCCGGCCACCGAGAAATTGACGCGGCCCGATTGGACCCGCCAGGCGGCGGTCGAGGCCTCGGCCGACCCGCCGATGTAGACGACGCTGTCGGAGCGCACCTTGACGACGCTGCCGGAGTTGAAGGAGATCTCCGCGCCGGCACGCGTCTCGGTCTGCACGACGTCGCCGACGTGCAGTTGCTTGGCGAGGCCGGCCTCGGCCCATGCCTCCTGCGCGTTCGGCCTGACCTTGACCTTGCCCTCGACGCCCGTCAGACGCGCGATCTGCTGGCCCGGCTTCGGGACGGGCTTGCGCACGAAGAAGTACCAGTACGCGACGATCGATGCGAGTGCGATGCCCCACCCGATGATGCTCAGCGGGTCCTTGTAGAAGGACTTTCGCGCGGGTCGGGTGAACTCGGTCGCCGAGAGTACGTCGGTCCCGGAAGCTTCGGTGTCGTCGACGCTAGCCATAGTTCTTAGAGCCCGAATCACTTAGGCCCCGGAGAGTGTAAAGCCCCGGGGCAGTCCACTGCAAGTGCGCTCGCGCACCCCCCGGGCCTTTCCCGGAGGCTCGAGCCTCGAGCCGGGAGGACCCGGTTCGTCGTAGTATGGCCGGCTTGAAGACCCTGTTCAAAGCCCTCGTCGCGCTGGTCGTTTCGGCTGCATTTCTCGGCTTCGCCGTTTGCACTTTGCGGACCGGACCCGCTCCGTCGGTCGAGCTCCTGACGGAGGCGAAGGCGATCGGACCGCGAACGGTCGTGGTCGCCCGGGCCACTGCTTCGGGCCGCGGCCTCGCGGGCCTGCGCCTCGAGCTCGAACAGAAAGGACGCGTGCGCGTGGTCGCCCGCCGGGATCACCGGCCGCTTCCGCCATGGCGCTTCACGCGCGAGCCCGTGGCCGAGGACGAGCTGCGCGCCGACGTGGGCCACCAGGCGCTTCCGGAGCTGGCGGAGGGCGAAGCGACGGTTCGCCTTGTCGCCGAGCGTGCGTCGACCTGGCTCTTCGCTCCCGGGCCGATGGTCCGGGAGCTCCGGCTGCCGGTGCGCCTGCTGCCTCCGTTTCTGTCGGTGCGCTCGACGCAGCACTACGTCGCACAGGGCGGCTCGGGACTGGTGCTTTATCGGGTCGGCGAAACGGCTGTGACGGATTTCGTGAACGCCGGGGCCTGGCGCTTTCCGGGATCGCCGCTGCCCGGAGGAAAAAGCGGCGACCGCGTCGCGCTCTTCGGCGTTCCGTGGGACCTCGAGGGCGCGCTGCGGGTCGTGGCCGAAGACGACGCGGGCAACGTCGCCTCCCTCGCGTTCGTCGACCGCTTCGAGCGACGGCCACCCGCCCGCGACCGGATCCAGCTCGACGACGCCTTCCTCACGAAGGTCGTCGGCGAGATCCACGAGCGCACCGAGGGTGTGGGCGCCCGCGGGAACCTGCTCGACGACTACCTCGCGATCAACCGCGGGCTGCGCGAGACGAACGCGAGCGAGCTCGTGGCGCTCGCGGTGCGCTCGGCCCCTGGCTTCCTCTGGAGCGAGCCGTTCCTTCCGCTGCGGAACGCGAAGGTGATGTCGGCGTTCGCAGATCGGCGCAGCTACGTCTACGCGGGCCGCGAGGTCGACCAGCAGACCCACCTCGGCTTCGACCTCGCGGCCGTGGCCCGCACGCCGGTGGCGGCCCCGAACCGCGGTGTGGTGCGGCTCGCGCGCTACTTCGGAATCTACGGCAACACCGTGGTGGTCGACCACGGCCTGGGGCTGATGAGCCTCTCGGCGCACCTGTCTTCGATCGAGGTCGAGGAGGGTCAGAGCGTCGAGCGCGGCGAGCCGCTCGGCCGCACCGGCGCGACGGGCCTGGCCGGCGGCGACCACCTCCACTTCACGACGCTCGTGCGCGGGCTGCCGGTCAACCCGATCGAGTGGTGGGACGGGAAGTGGATCCGCGACCGGGTGACCGCGAAGCTCGCCGCCGCGACCCCGCCCTGAGGCTGCCCGAAGCTCGCTACTTCCGGAGTTGGGCCTCGAGCTCCGCGAGGGCCTGATCGATCTGCTTCTGCCGGATCGGGCTGGTCGTCACCGCGCGCTGCCGCTCGAGCTCCGCCTTCGCGAGGCGCAGCGAGCTGAGTTTTCGCTCGCGCTCGGGATCCGCTAACGCCACACCCTTCCGTTGTTTCTGTTGTTCACGCTCGGCCACCCACTGCTGGAAGCGGTCCTCGGCGTCGATCAGTCCCTCACCAGCGTCGCCCATCGGCCCTCCTGCCCAAACGGCAAGAAGAGGATGATACCGCAGCGGGGGAATGAAAACGCCGCCGGGGCGGTATCTTCGGCGGAGGGAGGTCGCTGATGTGGCGTGTGCAGCCGGCAAGCTTCGTCCTGCTCGCGGTCGCGGCGGCGCTCGGGGCCACGAGCCCCACGCCGCCCGCTGAGCAGGCCCGGCCGGGGGACCTGCGAAAGCCGACAGCGCGGCAGGCGGCGAGCGGGGCAGCGGGCCAGGTCGCGGCCCCGGAGCAGCCCGGCTTCCGGCTGAGCGAGGGCAGCGATCCGGGAGATGCGCCCACGCTCGTCGCCCGGCCGCCCGCCGCGCGCCTGGCGGACGCCGAGTCGAGCCGAGTACTCGACCGCCTGCCGCCGCTCGCGGCCGAGCCTCGTGTCGATCCCTTCGCTCTCCGCGAGCCGTCGCTGCCGCCACCGCGCGCGGGCCACAGCGAGCGCGCGACGTTCCCGCCCCCGCACGGCGACGCGGCCCGGCCCGACGTCCAGGCGGCGGGCCCGCTCGCGGTGCTGCGGCGGATGCCCGAGGGCGACGTGCCGCTCGCGCCGCACCTCTCAGTGACCTTCTCACAGCCGATGTTGACTCTCGATTCTCATGCGGCGCTGTCACTCGGCGACGTGCCGGTGCGGCTCGAGCCTCAGCCCCGGGGCGAGTGGCGCTGGGTCGGCGCCCACACGCTCGTCTTCGAGCCCGAGGGGCGCTTCCCGATGGCCAGCGCGTTCCGAGCGACGATCCCGGCGGGAACCCGCAGCGCTCTCGGCGGCTCGCTAGCCACTACAGAGTCTTGGCGCTTTGAGACGCCGCCGCCACGCCTCGTAGCCCGTCACCCCGAGGGCGGCCCCGTTCGCCGCGACGCGCTGCTCTTCGCCGCCTTCGACCAGCGCATCGACAGGGCGGCCGTGCTGGCCACGATCCAGCTCCGCGCGGGCGGGGCGCCCCGCGCGTTGCGCCTCGCGACGGACGCCGAAGCGAAGGAGGACGCGACGGTCGCGCGGCTGTTGCGCGCGGCCGAGCCCGAACGCTGGCTCGCGTTCCGCCCTGAGGCCCCGCTGCCGCCCGACACCGCCGTGGAGGTGAGCGTCGGCCCGTGCACCCCCTCGGCCGAGGGTCCACGGGTGACCAACGGCGCCCTGAGCTGGAGCTTCCGCACGTACGGGCCGTTCCGTGTGCGCCGCAGCGAGTGCGGGTGGAACGGCCGCTGCACTCCGTTCGACCCGTGGCGGATCGAGCTCACGAACCCGATCGACCCGAAGACCCTCGCCCGGTCCGTCGTGCGCGTCGAGCCCGAGCTGCCGGGGCTGAAGCTCGAGAGCTGGGGCGACACGCTCGCGATCCGCGGCCTTCCGCGCGGCCGCACCAGCTACCGGGTCACGCTGTCGAGCGCGCTTCGCGACGCCTTCGGCCAAGCGTTGGACCCAGGCGGCGCGACCGCGTTCGCCGTCGGCGCGGCGCCCGCGTCGCTTCACGCGCCCGGGGGCGACTTCGTGGTGCTCGACCCATCGGCCGGCCCGGCGCTCTCCGTCTATTCCACCAACCACGCCTCGCTGCGCGTCGAGGCGTTCGCCGTGACCCCGGACGACTGGTCCGCGTGGCACGCCTACCGCCAGAAGGGCTGGCGCAACGAGACCGCGACGGCGCCCGGCCGCCGCGTGATCGACACCACGCTGCGCGTCGCCAACCAGCCGGACAGCCTCGTCGAGAGCCGCATCGACCTCCGCCCTGCGCTCCAGGGCGGCCTGGGGCAGCTCGTCGTGGTGATCCGCCCGACTTCTCCCTCGAGCGAGCGACGTCACGAAGCCATCCGCGCGTGGGTCCAGGCCACGCGCATCGGTCTCGACGCCTTCGCGGACGAGGAGTCGCTGGTCGCCTGGGCGAGCGACCTCGCGTCGGGCCGGGCGCTCGGCGACGTCGAGCTCTCGCTCGGCAGTGCCCGGGCGCAGTCGCAAGCGAACGGCCTCGCGCGTCTCGGCCTCGGCGAGGCGCCCGCTCCCCTGCTCGTCGCGCGCCGCGGCCCGGACGTCGCGATCTTGCCGCAGCAGGCCTCGTGGTGGAGCGAGGGCGCCGGGTGGCGGCGCAGGCCGCGCACCGACGCGCTGCGCTTCTGCGTCTTCGACGACCGGCGCCTCTACCGGCCCGGCGAAGAGGTGCGCGTCAAGGGCTGGCTGAGGCGCATCGGCGCCGGGGCCCGCGGCGACGTGGAAGCCGCGCCCGCCGCCCTCAGTGCGGTGAGCTGGACGCTGCGTGACTCCCAGGGCAACGAGTCGGCGAAGGGAAAGGCCGCGGTTGGTCCCTCGGGCGGGTTCGACGTGGCGTTCGCGCTGCCCCGCAGCTTCAATCTCGGCAGCGCGTCGCTCCAGCTCGAAGCTGAGGGCACGGACCTCACGGGCCGGGGTCACCATCACAGCTTCGAGGTGCAGGAGTTCCGGCGGCCCGAGTTCGAGGTGAGGGCGGAGGCCAGCGCCGGACCGTACGTGGCGGGCGGCGCCGCGACCGTCTCCGTCTCCGCCGCCTATTACGCCGGCGGCGCCCTGCCCGGCGCGGAGGTGACGTGGCACGTGGCCGCGCAGCCGGCCTTCTACCGGCCTCCCAACCGAGACGACTTCGTCTTCGGCAGCTTCGTGCCGTGGTGGCTGCCGGTCCCCGCGGGCCGCGGGCCGGAGCCGAGCGAGACGCTCCAGGCGCGCACGGACGGCGCCGGCGTCCACCGCCTGCGCATCGACTTCGAGAGCAAGGACCCGCCGCGTCCGCGACTTCTCACGGCGGACGCCACGGTCATGGACGTGAACCGCCAGGCGTGGACCGCCGCAGCGCCGCTGCTCGTTCACCCCGCCTTGCGCTACGTGGGCCTGCGCGCCGAGCGGGCCTTCGTCCAAGAGGGCGAAGAGATCGTGCTGGACGTGATCGCGACCGATCTCGAAGGCGGCGCCGCCGTGGGCAGCCCCGTGAGCGTGCGCGCCGAACGGCTCGACTGGGAGCAGCGAGACGGCGATTGGCAGGAGCTCCCGCAGCACGCGGAGGAACGGACGCTCACGTCGGGACCGGAGCCGCTGCGGACGCGCTTCGCGGCCCGCGCCGGGGGCAGCTGGCGCATCCTCGCGCGCGTCGAAGATGCCGAGGGACGCGAGAACGAGACCGAGCTCAGGGTGTGGGTGGCCGGCGGCCGCGTGCCGCCGCGGCGTGGCCTGGAGGAGACGGTCACGCTCGTGCCCGACCACAGGGAGTATCGCGCCGGGGACGTGGCCAGGGTGCTAGTGATCGCGCCGTTCGCGCCGGCCGAGGGCGTGCTGACGCTGCGCCGGTCCGGCCTCCTGCGCGAGGAGCGCTTCACGACCGCGTCGGGCTCGCACACGCTCGCGATCGCGATCGAGGACGCCTTCACCCCCAACGTGCACCTTCAGGTCGACCTCGTGGGCCAGGCGCCCCGCGACGGCGCGTCAGGCGGCGACGCGAAGACGTTCGTGTCCCGCCCGGCGTTCGCGAGCAGCACGCTGGATCTTCCCGTGCCGCCGGCATCACGCACGCTCACGCTCGCGGTGACGCCGCGCGAGCCGGCACTCGAGCCCGGAGCCGAGACCGTGCTCGAGCTCTCGCTGCGCGACGGCGAGGGTCGCCCGGTGGCGGGCGGCGAGGCTGCCGTCGTGGTCGTCGACGAGGCGGTGCTCGCGCTCACGGGCTACCGGCTCCCCGACCCGCTCGACATTTTCTATGCGCGGCGAGGAGCCGACGTCTCGGACCACCGGCTGCGATCGCACGTGCGGCTCGCGGCCCCGGACGCCTTCACGGCCTCGATCGACGCGCCTCGGGAGGGAGCCGTTACCCGCGATGCCCTGAGCCTGGAATCCGCGCTGCCGGCCGCCGCCGCACCCATGCAGCTGGCCCGTAAGCGAGTCGCCGACGAGGCGCAGGCCGCCGCTCCGATCCGCTCCCGCACCGACTTCGCGGCGCTCGCGCTCTTCGCCGCAAGCGTGCCGGTCGACCCGGACGGCCGGGCGCAGTTGCCCGTGAAGCTGCCGGACAGCCTCACGCGCTACCGCGTGATGGCGGTGGCGGTTTCGGGCGCACGCAACTTCGGCTCCGGGGAGGCCACGCTCGTCGCGCGCCTGCCGCTGATGGTACGGCCGTCGCCACCGCGCTTCTTGAACTTCGGCGACCGCTTTGAGCTGCCGGTCGTGGTCCAGAACCAGACCGACCGCGAGCTGACGGTCGACGTGGCCGTCCGCGCCCGTAACGCCTCGCTCACCGACGGCGACGGGCGGCGGGTGGTGGTCGCCGCCCACGACCGCGCCGAGCTGCGCTTCCCCATGGCCGCCGCGCGAGCCGGGACGGCGCGGATCCAGGTGGGCGCCGTGTCGGGGTCGGCCGTGGACGCGGCGGAGCTGGAGCTCCCGGTGTGGACACCCGCCACCACCGAGGCCTTTGCGACCTACGGCCAGCTCGACGAGGGCACCCTGGTCCAGCCCGTGCGCGCCCCCGAGGGCGCGCGTCCCGAGCTCGGCGGGCTGGAAGTCACGACGTCGTCGACGGCGCTCCAGGCGCTGACGGATGCGGTGCTGTACCTCGTGGCCTATCCGTTCGAGTGCGCCGAGCAACTGTCGTCGCGGGTGCTGGCGGTGGCGGCGCTGCGCGACGTGCTCGCGGCCTTCGAGGCCGAGGGCCTGCCCAAGCCGGACGAGCTCCAGGACGCCCTGAAGCGCGACGTCGAGCGGCTGCGGGCACTCCAGGACGACGACGGCGGCTTCGGTTTCTGGCGCCCCGGCGAACGCGCGTGGCCCTACGTCTCCATCCACGTCGCCCACGCGCTCGTGCGCGCGAAGGCCAAGGGCTTCGTGGTTCCCGACGCGACCCTCGAGAGGTCGCGGCGCTACCTGCGTGAGATCGACCGGCACATCCCGAGCGAGTACGGCGCGGACGTTCGCCGCACGCTCCAGGCCTACGCCCTCTCGGTGCGGGCGCTCGGGGGCGACCCGGATCCGGCGAGGGCGCGGGCGCTCGTGCGCGAGGCTTCTCCCTCCGGACTGTCATTCGAGGCGCTCGGTTTCGTGCTGCCCGTGCTCTCGAGGGACGCCGCGTCCCAGGCCGAAGTCGCGGCGATCCGGCGGCGGCTCGCGAACGGCGTCAGCGAGACCGCCGCGGCCGCGCACTTCGCGGTGTCTTACGGCGACGGTGCCCATTTGCTGCTCCACTCCGACCGGCGCGCCGACGCGATCCTGCTCGAGGCGCTCATCGCGGATCAGCCCAAAAGCGACCTGATTCCGAAGCTCGTGGAGGGCCTACTCGCGCAGCGCAAGGCGGGCCGCTGGACGAGCACCCAGGAGAACGTCTTCGTGCTGCTGGCGCTCGACCGCTACTTCCAGGCTTACGAGAAGACCACCCCCGACTTCGTCGCCCGCGCCTGGTTCGGCGATCGCTACGCGGGATCGCACGCGTTCCGCGGCCAAACCACCGAACGCCACCAGCTCCAGGTCCCGATGGCCGCGCTCCACGAGGCGCGCGGAGCGAGCCACGTGTTGCTGGCGAAGCAGGGAGCGGGCCGACTCTACTACCGGATCGGCCTGCGCTACGCCCCGCAGAGCCTGTCGCTCGCGCCGCTCGACCGCGGCTTCACGGTCGAGCGCGCGTACGAGGGCATCGACTCCCCCGGCGACGTGAAGCGCGACGCGGACGGCCTCTGGCGGATCCGGGCCGGCGCCCGCGTGCGCGTGCGTCTGACGCTGGTGGCGCCGTCACGGCGCTACCACGTGGCGCTGGTGGACCCGCTGCCCGCGGGTCTCGAGGCGCTCCACCCGGCGCTCGCCACGACCGGCAGCCTGCCCGAGGACGGCGGCAGCGAGATCACGCCGATCGGCGCGCCCGGCCTCGGCGGCCCGCGTTCCGTGGGCCACTGGTGGTGGTGGTCACGGCCTTGGTTCGACCACCAGAACCTGCGTGACGAGCGCGTGGAGGCGTTCTCGACGCTCCTGTGGGAGGGCGTCCACAGCTACCGCTACACGGCGCGCGCCACGACTCCCGGAAGCTTCGTCGTGCCGCCACCGAACGCCGAAGAGATGTACAGCCCGGAGACCTTCGGCCGCGGCGCGAGCGACAGGGTCGTCGTCGAATAGCCATTCGAGAGGAGTGGCGCTCAGTTGCCGCGGCAGACGAGCTGGGCGACGTGTGGGAGCTCGTGCTCCCGGTGCTTCTCTACAGAAAGAACGAGCAGGGTGATCTGACGGCCATGCAGACCCGCACCCTCGCCAGAGTGGTTCGAGAGGAGTTCTCATGAGGCGCGACGCGTTTGAGCAGCTGGTTCGCAGTGTCCGGCAGGCAGGCCGTATTCGCCGTGGAGCCAAGCCATCTCGTGCCTTCTCCTTTGCTCCCGCGGACGTCAAGAGCATCAGGAGCAGGCTACGCAAGTCGCAGTCGGAGTTTGCGCTCATGATCGGGGTGAGCGTTGCCACCCTACGCAACTGGGAACAGGGTCGCCGGACGCCGGAAGGCCCGGCTCTGGCGCTGCTGCGCGTGGCCTCAGCGGAGCCGAAGGCGGTCACGCGGGCGCTCCGAGGAGCAGCATAGCCAGCGCTGTCTCGAATCTCACGAAGCGCGGGGTCGACTTTCGGCGCGGCCTATCGCCCTCGCCGCACCGCCTCAGGCGGCCATCAGAACTCCTGCGCGCGGAAGCTGTCCTGGCCGCCGAGCACCGTCAGCAGCACCTTCGTGTCCTTGATCCGCTCCGGCGGCAGCGAGAGCAGGTCCTGCGACAGCACCACGAAGTCCGCGCTGCGTCCCTTTGTGAGAGTCCCGCGCTCCGGCTCGGCGTGCTCGGCCCAGGCTGCGTCGCGGGTGAAGTGCCGGAGCGCCGCCTCGACCGAGAGCCGCTGCGCCGGCTCCCATCCCCCGGGAGGCGTGCCTTCGAAGGTGGTGCGCGTCACCGCGGTCGCGATCCCGCGCACCACTTCGGCGGTGAACACCGGCCAGTCGCTGCCGAAGGCCTGCACCGCGCCGGCGTCGTCGATCGCCCTCCATGCCAGCGCGCGGCGCGAGCGCTCCGGCCCCAGCGTCGGGACGTACACGTTCAGGTGATTGGCGTTCGGATACGGAAACATCGCCTGCGTGGAGGCGATCACGCCCAGCGCCTTGAAGCGCGCCAGGTCCGCGAGACGCGGCACCTCGACGTGCTCGACGCGGTGGCGGCGGCCGCTGCTGCCGTTCGTGCGCGCGGCACGCTCGAACGCGGTGAGCGCCATGTCGACCGCCCGGTCGCCGATCGCGTGCAGCATCACCTGCCAGCCGGCCTTGTCGTAGGCGGCGACCGCGCGGTCGAGCTCGTCCTGCGTGAAGTGCAGCAGGCCCTTGCCGCCACCGGCGTAGGGCTCGAACATCGCGGCGGTCTTCGTCTCGACGACGCCGTCCAGGAATCCCTTCACGGCAGCCACCCGCAGCCGCGGCGAGGCGAAGCGCTGCCGCAGCTCGCCCTGCCGCGCGAGCGCTTCGGGTGTCGGATCGCGTTCCATCCGGAGCGCGGCGTAGACCCGCAGCTGCGGCGTGGCTTCGAGCGCGCGCGCCAGGATCTCGAGCTCGTCCTCGGAGATTCCCGCCTGGTGGATGCCCGTCAGGCCCCAGGCCGCGGCCTGCGCGATCCCACGCCGCAGCGCCCGCTCGTTCTCGTGCGGGAGCTTCTTCGGCAACAGCCGTTCGACCAGCTGCTGGGCGCTCTCCTTGAGCACGCCGGTCGGCTCGCCCGACGCGTCGCGCACGACCTCGCCACCCGCGGGGTCCCTGGTCACGCGCGTGACCTCCGCGAGCCGCAGCGCGGCGGTGTTGGCCCAACCCGTGTGGCCGTCGTAAGAGGAGAGATAGGCGGGCCGATCGGGAACGAGCGCGTCGAGCTGGGCGCGCGACGGCAGCCCTCCCGGGAACGCCGCATAGCTCCAGCCCTCGCCGGTGACCCAGCGCGCGTCGGGATGCGCCCTCGCCCACGCGCCAATCCGAGCCGCGACGCTCGCGAAATCGGCGGCATCGTCGAGCCGTAGCTCTTCGAGCGACCGGCTGCCGCTCAGGAGGTGCATGTGGCCGTCGATGAAGCCGGGCGTGACGAAGCGGCCGCGCAGGTCGACGACATCGGTCCCCTTGCCCGCGAGCCCGCGGATGGCGCTGGTGCTCCCGACCTCGAGCAGCGTTTGTCCCCTGACGGCGAGGGCCTCGGCCAGGGGCTTGCCGGGCTCGCCCGTCCACACACGCCCGTTGACGAAGACCCGGTCGGCGCGTCCCGTTTTCTCGGGCGGCGCCACTGCCGCCACGAGCGCCACGGCCAGTGCCGATACCGTAACCAGGCGCCTCATCGGTCTTCCTCCTCCGCGGCGAAGCCGGAGGCCGTCACGGGCCCGGCACGAGCGTCAGGACCAGCAGCGCGGGCCCGGGCAGGAACGGCGTCGGCTCCCCCTTCGCCCAGGCCGCGTGTCCGTCGGCGTAATGGGGCGAGAGCGGGTGCCCGCTCTGCCCGGCCGGCATGTGGAAGTAACCCAGCTCCTCCCGGCCCGGTGAAACGGCGAGGCGCTGGGACGCGCCGTTCGCGGGATGCTGCACGCGCGGCATGTGGCTGTCTCCCGGCAGTTGCTGGCGCGGCATGTCGAGCCACGCCGCGAGCGGCGGCACGGCCCGCGAGACCGGGTGCCGGATCAGGGTGGTGTTGCGGTCGCCCCAGGTGCGCCACGAAAGCGGCGAGCCGTCCAGTGTCAGCTCGTCGAGCGACGCGTCGAGCGAGGCGAGCAGCAGGTCCTCGAAGCGCGCGAAGCGCGGATCGAGCAGGTGCGCGGGACGCTCGCTGACGAGGGCCCACAGCGGACCCTCGAGCTGCCGCACGCCCTGGTTCGCCCGGCGGCCCAGGTAGTCGAAGCGCTTGTCGGCCGCCTCGCAGGCCATAACCAGCGGCGGCAGCGCATCGCGCGAGACGCGGCCCCGGAAGCCGCGCACGATCCGGTAGCCGACCGAGTCGATGGCCGCGCGCTCGCCCCACTGCTCCACGAAGCGGCGCGCCTCGGCCCGGCGCGCGTCCTTCGCGACGGCCTCGGGCGTGAGCAGCTCCAGCAGCAGCTTCTGCCAGCGCGCCAGGAACAGCGCGCGGTCGTCGAGCTGCACGCGCAGCATGTCCGGCTCGGAGGCCTTGTCGATCGCGAGCAGGTCGTCGCGGATCTGCCGCTGGCGCGCGCCGAGGTCGTAGCCCCCGAAGCCGACGGCCGCGAGCTTGTCGCCGTCGACCACCCGCGAGTTCGCGGTCCAGATGCGGCCGCTCGCCGGGTCCTTGATGCGGGGCTGCTGCGCTCCCGCGAGCCAGCCGTCCCAGCGCCGCGAGCCGTCGGCCCACGACGACGGCAGCCGGCCCTCGTGGCCCACGCGGCGCGGGATGCGGCCCATGATCGTCCAGCCGATGCGACCCGTGGCGTCGGCCGTGACCAGGTTCTGGTGCGGGATGCCCGTCTCGGGCGCGATCGCCTGCGCCTCGTCGATGTCCTCCGCCCGCTCCATGCGGAGCAGCGCCGCGTTCAGGCCGCCTTCGCGCAGCGCGACCCAGGCGAGCGCCCGCTTCCGGCCGCGGTGATCCGTGTCGATCACCGGCCCCCAGATCGTCGAGACGACCTCGAGCCGTTCGTCCGGCCCGCCCTTCGCGCGGATCGTCTCGCTCGTGCGCTCGAAGGCGCGCGGGCCCTCGGGCGTCAGATACGCGTCCGGGTTCCGCGGGTCGGGCTCGAGCACGACCAGGTCGGCCCAGTCGCCCTGGCTGTTCGTGAAGCCCCAGGCCACACGAGCGTTGCTGCCGACCACCACGAACGCCGACCCGGGCAGCATGACGCCGGTGACGCGCCGCTCGCCGCCGCCTTCACCGGGAAACACGAGCGACGCGCGGTACCAGGTGTTCGGCACGCCGAGCCCCAGGTGCATGTCGTCGGCCAGAAGCGCGCCGCCGTGCGCGGTGTGCGTCCCCGCGACCGCCCAGTTGTTGCTGCCGTAGGCCAGCTCGGCGTCGGCCGGAGCCTCGCCCCATCCGACCGGAGCGGGAGTGGCCGCGCGCGTGGCCGCACGCGGGGCCGATCTCCGTAGATCCACGACGTCCGGGCCCGGGGTCGAAGGCTGCCCGAACGGCTGGCCCTCGAGCGGCGCGTCCCACTCGGTGCCGCGCGGGGCGAGGAACTCGAAGAGCGCCGGTGGCAGGAGCTCGTGCATCAGCCCGAGTCCCGACTCCTGTGCGGCCAGCTCGCCCTGGAGCGTCAGGAACATGGCGAGCGCGCACAGCAGCGCGTCCTCTTCCTTCCAGGCGACCGGGACGCTGCGCAGCAGCAGGTATTCGGGAGGCGGCGCCGCGAGCGCCGCGAGGCCCCCGGCGACGCCCTCGGTGTAGGCGCGCAACAGCGCGCGCTCGTCGGGCGGCAGGGCCAGCACGGCCCGCTGCGCCACCGCGCGCATGCGGTAGACGCGGACCTCGCGGTCGGCGGGCAGCACGGCCTTGCCGAACAGCTCGGCCAGCTCCCCGGCCGCGCGCCGCCGGGTCAGGTCCATCTGGAAGAAGCGCTCCTGCGCGTGCAGGAAGCCCGTGGCGCGGGCCACGTCGAGACGGCTTCGGCCGCGCACCACGGGCACCCCGTGCGCATCGCGCTCGATGCGGACCGGCGCACCCAGGCCCGCGAGCACGCGTTCGCCCGCGAGCTGCGGCAGGCTCGCCCGCGCGCGCGCGCGGAGGTAGGCTCCGGATCCAAGGCCGGCGAGCACGACCAGCGCGAGCGTGCCACCCACGAGCTTCGGCCAGCGCCGCGGCCGACCGGCCTCGTTCGTCGGCGTCATCGGTCTCTCCGCATCAGACTCCGGCCTTCGACTGGTTCGCGACGGCCTCGGCCGCCTTCTTCGCCGCCTCGGGGTCGCCGAGATAGAGGCTGCGCATCGGCCGCAGCTCCGGATCGAGCTCGTAGACCAGCGGGATGCCGGTCGGGATGTTGAGCGAGACGATGGCGTCCTCGGAGACGCCGTCGAGGTGCTTCACCAGCGCGCGCAGGCTGTTGCCGTGGGCCGCGATCAGCACGCGACGGCCCGCCTTCACGTCCGGCACCACGCTGTCGTGCCAGTATGGAAGCACGCGCGCCACCGTGTCCGCGAGCGACTCCGCGAGCGGCAGCTGGTCCTTCGCGAGGCCCGCGTAGCGAGCGTCGCGGGCGGGGTGGCGCTCGTCGTCGGGCGCGAGCGCGGGGGGCGGGGTGGCGTAGCTGCGGCGCCAGATCTCGACCTGCTCGGCGCCGAACTTCTTCGCCGTCTCCGCCTTGTTGAGGCCCTGGAGCGCCCCGTAGTGGCGCTCGTTGAGACGCCAGCTGCGCCGGACCGGGATCCACATCAGATCCATCCCGTCGAGCGTGATCCAGAGCGTGCGGATCGCACGGCGCAGCAGCGAGGTGTGGGCGACGTCGAAGCCGTAGCCGCCCTGCTTCAGCAGCTGCGCCGCGGCCGCCGCTTCCTCGAGCCCCCTCGGCGAGAGGTCGACGTCCGTCCAGCCCGTGAAGCGGTTCTCGAGGTTCCAGGCGCTCTCCCCGTGGCGCAGCAGAACCAGCGTGTACATGACGACGAAGCCCTCCGATGCGAGGGCTCATTATAGAGTGGGCTCCTCGTTCCATGTCCCCGAACCCGCTGCGCATCGTGGCGCGCTTCCCGCGGCCCGTGAGGCTGTTGCTGCTGGGCACGCTCGTCAACAAGCTCGGGACTTTCATCGTCCCGTACCTGACGCTCGTGCTGCTGCGGGACTTCCAGATGGCGGAGCGCGAGGCGGCTTCCCTGCTGTTTGCCTACGGCGCTGGCTCGGTCGTGTCGATCCTCACGGGCGGCGTCCTGACCGATCGCCTGGGCCGGCGGCGGACGCTGCTTTTGAGCCTGCTCGGCTCGGGCGCGCTCGCGTTGGTGATGGGCCTCTTGCCCTCGCCGCGCTTCTTCGTTCCGCTGCTGGTGGCGTTCGGGTTCGTCGCGGATCTCTACCGGCCGGCGGCCTCGGCGGTGATCGGCGACCTTTTGCCCTCGAGCGAGCGGGCCAGCGGGTTCGCGGGCCTGCGCATGGCGGTCAACCTGGGCTGGGCTTCCGGCACCGCCGTGGGCGGCCTGCTCGCGGACTGGGACTTCCGGCTGCTGTTCCTGGGCGACGGCCTCACGACGCTCGCCTACGGCGCGCTCGTCTATTTCATGATCCCGGAGACCCGGCCTCTCCCCGCCGAGGGCGTCACCCACGTCGCGGCCCAAAGCCCGGTGCCAGGCACGGCCGCAGAGCCGCCCAGCCCGAAGCCGCCCTCGTCTCAGCGCGCCGAAGGGCTGCTGCGGGCGAGCCCGCTCGGCGACTTTGTCTTTCTCCAGTCGGTGGTCGTCACGCTGCTGTTCACGTTGATCTTCTGCTCGCACCTCGTGGTTCTGCCGCTCACGGTCACGCAGTCGGCGGGATACCCGGCGGTCGTGTTCGGCTTGCTGGCCGCCGTGAACGGCGTCTTGATCGCGGCCTTCGAGATCTCGATCGTCGAGAAGCTGAAGCGCTTCCGAAGGTTGCGGCTCGCGGCGCTCGGCTACGGCCTCGCCGCGCTCGGCTTCGGCATGCTCGGCCTCGTGATGCACTGGGCCTGGTTCCTGCTCGCCGTGATCGTCTTCACGCTGGGCGAGATCCTCTCCGCGCCGCAGCAGATGGCCTTCGTCGCCGACTGGGCTCCCCCCGAAGCCCGCGGCCGCTATCTGAGCCTCTACCAGGCCACGTGGTCGGTCGCCTTCGCGGTGAACCCGGCCATCACGCTGCCGCTCCACGCGGCCCTCGGGGAGCGGGCCTTCTGGGGGCTGATGCCGCTCGTGGCCCTGCCGGGGGTGATCGTGCTGCTGCGCCTCGACAGGACGGCCGACCGGCCCGAGCTCCTGCGCGGCCTTTCGAGCGGCTCCCTCCCGCGACCGGATCGGCTCGCCGCGACGCCTCCGCAGGCGTAGGATCGCTTCGATGAGAAGTGCCGCGGCGCCCAAGGAGCTCGTCGCGCCTTGACTCCGGCGGCCGCCCGTTTCCCGCTCGAGCCCTCGCCGGACGAGCTCGAGGCGCAGACTCGGGCGGTCGCGGACTTCGTGCTGGCGCAGCTTCGAGGCCTCGCGGAGCAGCCGTCGTTCGACCTCGACGGTGCCGAGGCGCTGCGGGCGGCATTCGACGAAGACCCGCCCGAGCGGGCGACCTCGCTTCAGGCTCTCCTCGACCGGCTGAAGCCGGCGATCGCGAAGAGCTACAACACCGCGGGGCCCGGATACCTCGCCTACATCCCCGGCGGGGGCGTCTACGCCGCGGCGCTCGCCGACTTCATCGCCTGCGCCGTCAACCGTTACGTGGGCGTCGCGCAAGCGGCGCCCGCGCTCGCCTCGATCGAGGAGACCGTCGCCACGTGGCTGTGCCGGCTCATGGGCCTTCCATCCGGAGCGCGCGGCATCCTGACCTCGGGCGGGTCGCTCTCCAGCTTCTCGGCCGTGGTCACGGCGCGCCACGAGCGGCTCGGGGAAGCCTTCCAGGACGGCGTGCTCTACTTCTCCGAGGAGACGCACTACTGCGTCGCCAAGGCCGCGCGGCTTGCCGGTTTCCCGAGCGCGAGCTTGCGCGCGCTGCCGACCGACACGCGCTTCCGATTGCGACCGGAGGCGCTTCGCGACGCGATCCGGGATGATCGCGTGCGCGGAAAGCGCCCGTTCCTGGTCGTCGCCAACGTCGGGACCACCAACACCGGCGCGATCGATCCGCTGCCGGAGCTCGCCCTGATCGCGCGCGAGCACGGCCTGTGGCTGCACGCGGACGCCGCCTACGGCGGCTTCTTCCGGCTGGCCCCCGGGGGCGAGGCGAGGCTTTGGGGGATCGAAGCGTGCGACTCGATCACGCTCGACCCCCACAAGGGCCTGTTCCTGCCCTATGGCCTGGGCGCGCTCCTGGTCCGCGACGGCGCGGCGCTCGCGCGCGTGCACCGCGAGGGAGCGAGCTACGTCCAGGACGTGACGCACGCGGGCTCGCTGGGCTTCGCCGACCTATCGCCGGAGCTGTCTCGCGACTTCCGCGGGCTGCGGCTGTGGCTGCCGCTCATGCTCCACGGCCTCGGCGCCTTCCGCGAGCAGCTCGAGGAGAAGCTCGCGCTCGCGCGCTGGGCGTATCGGGAGCTCTCCTCCGACCCGCACTTCGAGCTCGTCGACGAGCCGCAGCTCTCCGTGGTGGCGTTCCGGCTGCGTGTGCCTGCGGAAGCCGCCGACCGGCTCGGCCCCGAGCTGCTGCGGCGGGTCAACGCCAGAAAACGCGTGTTCTTGTCGAGCACGCGGATCCACGGGCGCTACACGCTGCGGATCTGCGTGCTGAGTTTCCGCACCCACGCGGAACGGGTCAAGGACGCGATCGACGCGCTCCGGGAGGAGGCCCGGGCCCTCCTCGGGTAGTGTCTCCCTCGAGTCGTTGACACCCGCGCCGGCGACCGGCGACACTGCGCTTCACTTCTTGCGGAGATCCTGCTTGCGGGATCGGCCGAGCTCCCGCTGCCAGAGGAACCCCGAGACTCATGTCAAAGACCACACGCCTCGCTCGCGCCCGCGTCGCCCTCGTCACCCTCGCCTCGGCCCTCGCCGGTGCCCCGATGGCGCAGGCCCAACAGAATCCCGTCCCCACGGGTGCAACGGCCGTGGACGACAACGCCTTCAAGGCCGACGCGCCCGGCTTCTACGCCAATGCCGACCTCTCCTACGTGCTGACCTCGGGGAACTCCAGCTCGAGCAGCCTGGGCTTCAAGGGTGACGTGACGCAGCGGTGGGGCAAGCACTCGGTCGGGTTCGCCGCGGGCGGCATTCGCGCGAGCTCCTCGCCCGACACGCGCATCGCCTTGGGGACGCCCGGGGCGTTCGAGGTGCTGATTCCCGATGCCGAGCCCACCGCCGAGGCGTACTACGGGCGCGGGCGCCACGACTACAAGCTTTCCGCGCGGCTCTTTTACACGCTCGGGACGGGCTGGGAGCGGAACCGCTTCGCCGGTATCGAGAACCGCTGGGTGGTCGACAGCGGGATCGGCTGCATCCTGGTGAACAACGCGCGCACCAGCTTCCGCAGCGCCGCCGGCATCACCTACACGAACGAGAACTACACTGCGACCGAGCTCGGTCGCGACGGGTCGTTCATCGGCCTGCGGATCGGCTGGGACTTCCGCCAGAAGCTGCTCGAGAGCACGACGTTCAGCCACAGTTTCATCTTCGACCAGAGCCTGGAAGACTCCGTGGCACGGCGCTTCGACGCGCAGTTCGGTGTCCACGTGGCGATGAACGCCCGGCTCGGGCTCAAGCTGAACTGGCGCGTCCTACACAACAACCGTCCGCCATTCACCGCGCTGCCGCTCTTCACGCCGGTTGGAGTGCTGACGGGCCTGAGCGTGCTCGCCCCCTACAAGAAGACCGACCAGGGCGTGAGCGTCTCGCTCGTCCTCAGTGTGGCGCCACCGAAGAAGAACTGAGGTTCGTCACTCGATCGCGGGCGGCGGACCCATCACGTCCTCGACGCTGAGGTTTCGGATGGCTCCGAGCTTCAGGGCCTGGAGGGGCGCCTCCACCTTCGCGCGGTCGCCGACCACGACCAGGGCGACCCGCTTCGGGTCGATCGTCGCGCGAGCGGCCTTCTGCATCCCGGCTATGTCGGTCGCGAGCGCCCGCGGGACGAAGGACTCGTAGAAGCCGTCGGCGTGGCCGTAGACGACCGTGTCGACCATGCGCTGGGCCACCTGGCCGGTCGTCTCGAAGTCGGAGGCAAAGCTGAGCGCGGCATAGCTGCGGGCGCGCTCGACCTCCTCGGCCGAGGCGGGCAGCAGGATCCGCTCGAGCTCCTTGAACACCTCGCCCACGGCCGGGCCGGTCTTGTCGGTCTGGACGTCGGTCGCCACCAGGAACACGCCGCCCGAGAGGTTGCGCCGGAACAGCGAGCGGGCGCCGTAGGCGTAGCCGTGCTGCTCGCGCAGGTTGTCGTTGAGGCGGGACGTGAAGGAGCCGCCGAGCAGGGTGTTCATCACTTCGGTGGGGGCGTACGCGGGATCGGGCCAGGAGGGCCCGACACGCCCCACGCGCAGCGCCGACTGCGCGGCGTTTTTCTTGTCGACCAGCCACAGCGTGCGGCCCCGCAGCTGGGGTGGCGTGGGCACGGCGGGCGCCGCCGGGGCCACGGCGGGTCCCTTCCAGGACCCGAAGGCCTTATCGAGCGCGGGAAGTACCGCGGCGGTGACGTCGCCCACCACCACGAGGGTCGCGGCCGCCGGCGCGTAGCGCGAGGCATGGAAGGCCCGGAGCTCCGCGACGCTGAAGGAGCCAAGCTCGGCCGCGGCGCCTGACAGCGGCCGGCCGTAGCGGTGGCCACGACCGAACACGGCCTGCGCGACCGCGCGCGAGGCGATGGCGCCCGGCTCGTCGCGGGCCTGCAAAAGCTCGGTGAGCGCCTCCTTGCGAAGGCGCTGGAGCTCGGCCTCGGGGAAGTCCGGCCGCAGCGCCACGTCGGCCATCAAGGCGAGCGCGTCGTCGAGGCGGGCCGTGGGGACCCGCAGGCTGACGGTCGAGGCCTCCCAGCTCGTGCCGGTCCCGAGACGCGCGCCCAGGAAGTCCACCGCGTCGGCGAGAGCCAGCGCGTCCTTGCCAGACGCGCCCTCGTCGAGCATGCCGGCGGTCATCGCGGCCAGGCCGTCGCGGCCCGCCGGATCGGCCGCTGCCCCCGCGCGAAGAACCAGGACCACCTCGACGACCGGCACCTCGTGCATCCCCACGAGCAGGACGCTCACGCCGTTCGACAGCGAGAGTCGCTCGACAGGCGGCAGCTCGAGCGGCTTCACCGGCCCTGGCTTGGGGGGACGGCTGCGATCGGGCTGCGCCGCGAGCGGCGCCGCGGCAACGGCGGCGGCGAGCGCGAGCGCGGCTGTGCGGAGGACGCGACCGGCGCTCACTTCCCCACCTCCGGCACGGCCAGTTCCTTTTTTCCTTCCGGGACCACCGAGACCAGCACGCGGCCCGGGCCGAGGAAGCGCGCCGCGGCGGCCTGGATGTCGCTCGGCGAGAGCGAGCGGTAGCGCGCGAGGTCCTCTTCGAAGTAGTCGGGGTTTCCGGTGCGGAAGTAGTACAGGTTGAGCTGGTCGGCCTTTCCGCCGAAGCCTCCGACGCTCTCGAGCCGGTCGAAGAACGACGCCTCGGTCCGGTTCTGGAAGCGGACCGTCTCGCGCTCGCTGGGCGGCTCCGCCTGGAGTTTCGCGATCTCCTCGTCCACCAGCCGCCGGATCTCCTCGAGGCCGTGGCCGCTGCGCGGCGTCACGGTCACGAGGAACGTCGAGGCCAGGCCGTTCGACGCCTGAAAGGCCGAGACGTCCTGCGCCACTTGCAGCTCGTAGACGAGCCGCTTGTAGAGCCTCGAGTTCTTGCCGCCCGCGAGCACCGCCGCCACGGCGTCGAGCTCGGCGTCGCCGGGCGCAAAGGCGGGAGGCGTCACCCAGGCCATGTAGAGGCGCGGCAGCTGCACCTTGTCCTCCAGCACGATCCGCTTTTCCTCGCGCAGCACGACGGGCTGCGGCACGAGCGGAGCCAGGGGCTCGCTCTTCGGCACGTCTGCGAGCCACTTCTCCGCCGCGCGCCGCACCTCCTTGGCGTCGACGTCTCCGGCGACGACGAGGCTCGTGTTGGCGGGCCCGTACCACTTGCGGAAGAAGTCCTTCACGTCCTCCTGGCTCGCGGCGGAAAGATCGGCCATCGAGCCGATCACCGGCCACGAGTAGGGATGCCCGGCCGGGAACAGCGCCCCGGGCAGCACGTCCCAGACCATGCCGTACGGCTGGTTCTCGTAGCTCTGGCGGCGCTCGTTCTTCACCACGTCGCGCTGGCCGTCCACGCTGTCCGCCGTCACCGTGTCGAGCAGGAAGCCCATGCGGTCCGATTCGAGGAAGAGCGGCACCTCGAGCGCGTTGGCGGGGACGTTCTCGAAGTAGTTCGTGCGGTCCTCGCTCGTCGAGCCGTTGTTGTCGCCGCCCACCGCCTCGAGCCAGCGGTCGAAGGCGCCTTCCGGCACGTTCTTCGAGCCCTCGAACATCAGGTGCTCGAACAGATGCGCGAAGCCGGTGCGGCCGGGCGTCTCGCGACCCGAGCCCACGTGGTACCAGGTGTTGACGCTCGCGATCGGGGCCGAGTGGTCCTCGTGCACGATCACGGTGAGCCCGTTCGGCAGCCGGAACATCTCGTACGGCACCGAGAGGCGCGAGGCCGAGTTGGCGGGTACCGCCACCAGCATCGAAAGGACGAAAGGGGCGGCGAGATACATCGAGAGAGCCTCCACGGGAGCGTGTCCAGGGGGTTGGACGAGCAGCAAGCCCGGAAACGGAAGGCGAAGTCTAGCTTAACTCTGCACGCCTTTCAGGCGTGCGGGGGCGGGGCGCCGCTCCCGATCAGGTCCTTGAACTGCGACTTGTCGATCGCCTTGTCGATCGCGGCGCGCGCGCTGATCTTCTTTTCGTCGTAGAGCTTGCGAATCGACGAGTCCATGTCGATCATGCCTTCCTTGATGCCGGTCTGGATCGCCGAGGTGATCATCGGGGTCTTGCCCTCGCGGATCATGTTTCCGATCGCGGGCGAGGAGAACAGGATCTCGATCGCGGCCACGCGCCCGCCGCCGAGCTTGGGGATGAGCTGCTGCGCCACCACGGCGCGCAGCGTCTCGCCGAGCACCGCGCGGATCCCCTCCTGCTCGCCGGAAGGGAACACGCTGATGATGCGGTCGCACGTCTTGGCGGCGTTGTTGGTGTGCAGCGTGGCGAACACGATCGTGCCCCTCTCGGCCGCGGCGAGCGCCATCTGGATCGTCTCGAGGTCGCGCATCTCGCCCACCAGGATCAGGTCGGGGTCCTCGCGGCCGGCGGACTTGAGCGCCTCCGAGAAGCTCGTGGCGTGGCTGCCGATCTCGCGCTGGTGGATCAGGCTGCGCTTGTTCGGGTGCACGAACTCGATCGGGTCCTCGATCGTGATGATGTGGTAGTTCTTCGTCTCGTTGATCAGGTTGATGATGGCGGCGAGCGTCGTGGACTTGCCCGACCCGGTCGGCCCCGTCACCAGCACTAGCCCGCTCTCCATCGCGGCGAGCTTGCGCACCTGGTCGGGCATCCCGAGCTGCTCGAGCGTCATGATCTTCGTGGGGATCACGCGGAACACGGCCCCCGAGCCGCGCTGCTGGTGGAACAGGTTGACGCGGAAGCGCGCCAGCCCCGCGATCTCGTAGGCGAGGTCGGCGTCTCCCGTGGCCGTGTACTCCTCCCACAGCCGCTCCGGCACGATCGGCCGCACCAGCTCGACGAAGTCCGCTTGCGACAGCGTGCGGTAGCGGATCGGCTCCATCGAGCCCGAGACGCGCAGCATCGGCGGGCGGCCCACGGTGAGGTGGAAGTCCGAGGCCCCGCGGCTCGTCATCAGCCGCAGGAAGCGGTCGATCTTGGGGGCGGACACGGAGGGCGTCGTGCTCATGGCTTCGTCGCCTCCGCGCCGGCGCCGGCAGGAGCGCCGCCGGGCAAGAACGCCTCGAACTCCTCCTTTTTGGTGGCCGCCCGGTACGCGGTCTCGCCGTTGATGCGGCCGGCCGTGACGAGCGTCTTGAGCGCGTCATCGAACGTCAGCATGCCCTGCGATTTGCCGATCTGCATCGCGGAGGGGATCTGGAACGTCTTTTCCTCGCGGATCATGTTCGCTACCGCCACCGTGTTGCGCAGCACCTCGAAGGCTGCCACCTGCTTTCGCGGCTCCTTCGCCGGCAGCAGGCGCTGGGCGATCACGAACTTGAGCGACTCCGAGAGCGCGGCGCGCACCTGGCCCTGCTCAGCGGCCGGGAACGACGCGAGGAGGCGGTCGACCGCCTTGTGCGCCGAGGTGGAGTTGAGCGTGCCGAGCACGATGTGGCCGGTCTCGGCCGCGGTCAGCGCGAGCGACACGCTCTCGGTGTCCCGAAGCTCGCCGATTACCACCACGTCGGGGTCCTCGCGCAGCGCCGCGCGCAGCGCGCGGGCGAACGACTGGGTGTCCTTGCCCACCTCGCGCTGGTTGACCAGGCAGTTCTTGAAGGGGTGCACGAACTCGACCGGATCCTCCATTGTGATCACGTGGTCGTGGCGCGTCTCGTTGAAGAGGTTGACGAGCGCCGCGAGCGTCGTCGATTTGCCCGAGCCCGAGGGACCGCACACGATCACGAGCCCCTGGTGGTATTCGGCGATCTCGGCCAGGTGCGGCGGAAGGCCGATCTCCGCGATCGTGGGCGGCCGCTCCGCGATCACGCGGAAGACGCCGTTCATCCCCTTCTGGTCGATGAAGACGTTGGCCCGGTAGCGCCCGGCGGTCGGAATGTAGTGGCAGAAGTCGAGCTGGCGCTCCTTCTGCACCCGCTCCCACTGCGCCTCGCTCAGGATCTCGCGCACCATCGCCTCGGCCTTCTCGGCGGTGAACGGCTCGCCCTGGGCCCGCACCAGGTCGGCCGCGAGCCGGATCACCGGGGGCTGGCCGACCGAGAGGTGGAAGTCGGAGGCGCCGTTGTTGCGGGTCGCGACCAGGAGCGCGTTCAGCTTCGGCTCGCCGGCTCCCGACTTGGCGGCGTAGGCCGCCTGCTTCAGCGCGTCCTCGTCGGCGAGCTTGGTCTGTAGCCGCGCGGCCATCTCACAGGTGATCTCGAACGCGCGCGCACGGACGGCGCGTGACGGATCCTGCTTCGCGACGTTCCGGACGAAGTCGAGCATCTGCGGGTGCTGGAAGTGGCTGAGCGCCTGGATCACTTCGATTCGCACCTCGGGCGCCGGGTCCTGGAGCAGCGCCGAGAGGCCCGGCGCCGCGCGCAGGTCGCCGATGCGGCCGAGCGCCTCGACGGCGCTCCAGCGCGTCTCGGGATCCGAGAGCACCTCGATCAGCGGCTGGACGCCGCGCGGGTCCTTCAGCCGGCCGAGCGTCTCGGCCGCGGTGATGCGGATCCACCAGTCGGGGTCCTTCAGCAGGCCGATCGTCGCCGGGACGATGCGCGGGTCCTCGAACGACTGCGCCACCAGCATCGCCGAGGCGCGCACCTCGTCGTCGGGATCGTTCAGCAGCTCGATCGTGGGCTCGATCAGGTCGTTCTCGAACGCGCGCATCGAGTCGAGCGCGCGGTCGCGCGCCCAGCCCGCGAGCGACTTCGAGAACACGATGTAGCGGCGCACGACGCCGCGGCGGTCCTTCATCCCCAGCAGGATCTTCAGCACGACCGAGCGGGTGGGGGCGTCGCCCGCGGCCATCAGCGGGAGAATGCGGTCGGCGAAGGCCGTCCCCTGGCTCGCCGCCGCGCGCGTGAGCGCCTCGACCAACATCTGCTGCGTCGAGTAGTCGACGAGCGGGAGCTGATCGACGAAGAGATCCACCGAACCGCCGGGGTCGTGCTGGGCGAGCACCACGAGCGCCTTCTCGCGCAGCGCTTTCTCCGGGTCGCGCGCGAGCTTCTGCCAGCGCGGCAGGGTCTTCGCGTCGGGGGGCTGGCCGGCGAGCCGAGCCAGGTACGCGAGACGCTCCTCGACGCGGCCCGACGCGGCGAGCTGCCACAGCACCTGCTCGAGGGCCGGTGACACGGGCGCGTCGAGCAGCAGGCGGCGCGCGATCTCCTGGGGCTCGCCCTTGCCCTGGATCGCGATCTCGGCGATTCGCCGCTCGCTGCCCGGGAGCGCGAGCGCGAAGAGCGTGGCGGCGGCCGCTCGCACGGCGGCCTCCGGCTTGCCGCGCGACTCGGCGATTACCGCATCGGGCGTCTCCGGATCGGCCAGGCGCTTGAGGACCGGCAGCACGGCGTCCCGGTACGCGCGATCCGGGCGGAAGAGCATCCAGGCCAGGTCCTTGGCCTTGAGCGACTCGGCTGTGGCGAGCTGGGCCAGGAGCTGGTCGCGTTCCTGGCTGGTCTGGAAGGCCTTGTCGGCGAGCCGCTTGAGGACGAGGCGTGCGTCCTGGGGGGACAAGGCCATGCGCGGGGCAGTATAGCTGGGCGGGGGTGGGGTCTGCCTGGCCGGAGCCGCCGGGAGTCCCGCGGGTCAGCGCGGGGGATGGACAACGGAACAACGAGGGGCTGGGCAGAACGAACCGGCGACGAAACGGGCCCGAACGAAGCCGAACGAACGCCTACGAAACGGGCCTGAACAAACCCGGAAACGAATTCCCCAACGAAACCGGCCTGAACAAGCCCGAACGGACCGCCGACGGACCGGCTCAAACGAACCGGAACGGAGCGCCAACGAAATTCCAAGAACGGAAACGGAAACGAACTTCCCAAAGAAAACGGACCTGAACAAGCCGGAACGGAGCGCCAACGAAATTGCCCAAACAAAGAGGGGAGCTATCGCTCCCCTCATGGGAATGGCTCCTCAGGTAGGATTCGAACCTACGACCCTCCGGTTAACAGCCGGATGCTCTACCGCTGAGCTACTGAGGAACGGGGCGGTCCCCGCTGCCCACGCTACGGCCGACCGCAAAAAGCAAGTATAGAAGCCGGCCATCTGGGGCGTCAAACGCGAAGGTCGTGGGGAGGGCTGGCGGGCTCATGGACGGCTGCGCTTCCCGGAAAAGGCGCCGACGGGTGGACCGGCTTGGCGGGGGGCTGAGCGCCCCCCGGACCCTCGCTGGCGTTAGCCGGTCTTCGTGAGCTCCTGCAGCACGAGCTTGGCGACGCCCTTGAGCGTCTCGAAGACGCCGACGCCCTTGGCCGCCACGGCCTCGAACGTCGGCTCGCCCTTCCGGCGCAGGAGCTTGACCATCTCGTCGACCGAGGCCACGTTCGGCAGGTCGCGCTTGTTGAGCTGCAGCACGTAAGGGATTGTCGTCAGGTCGTAGCCCTGCGCCTTGAGGTTGGTCTGCAGGTTCTCGATCGCCTCGGCGTTGGCGTCCATGCGCTCGACCTGGCTGTCGGCTACGAAGATGACGCCGTCGACGCCCTTCAGGATCAGCTTCCGGCTCGCGTCGTAGAACACCTGGCCCGGGACGGTGTACAGATGAAAGCGGGTCTTGAAGCCGCGCACGGTGCCGAGCTCGAGCGGAAGAAAGTCGAAAAACAGCGTGCGGTCGGTCTCGGTCGCGAGCGAGATCAGCTTGCCCTTGGCGTTGGGGTTGGTCTTGTCGTAGATCCACTGCAGGTTGGTGGTCTTGCCGCAAAGGCCGGGGCCGTAATAGACGATCTTGCAGTTGATTTCGCGTGAGGCGTAGTTGATGAACGTCATCGCTCGGCCGGGGCTCTACTCGCTGAACAGGCTGTCGATGTCGTCGTCCGTGATCTCGGCGAAGGGGCTCTCGAAGGCGGCTCCGGCCGCGGCGCGCTCCCTCTCGACCTTGCCCATGATGCGGGCGAACACGTCGTTGAGCTCGCCCGAGGCTTTCTTGACGCGCAGGCGGACGAGGCCGAGCGAGCTCCTCTCGTCGAAGATCACCACCAGGATCACGCGGCTGGCCACGATCGAGATGTGGATGTTGTCCTTCTCGCCCTCGTGGAAGAGGATCGTGAACTCTTTCTCCCCGATCAGGCGCGCGAGACCATCGGTGGCGGCCACGTTGCCTGCCGTCAGCGAGGCGAGCGACGTCGTGTCGAGGTTCTCGATCTCGCCCTGGGCGGCGATCTGCTGTCCGTTCTTGTCGACGAGGAACACGACCTTGGCGTTGGCGTCCACGCGGAGCTTCGAGATGATCGCTTTGATCTGGTTGAACTCCTCCTCGTACATGACGATGTCGGGCGCGGCCATGCCGTGATTCCTCCTCCCGCAATGGACCCGCGCGCCGCTCTCCGTGGAGCGAAACGGGGCGGGACGAGCCCCCGGGAAACGCATAAGGGTAGCCCGCAACTTCTTCATGAGCAAGGGGGTGCTGTCGTTCATGAGCAAGGGGGTGCTGTGTGTCCAGGCTCCGCATTGCCCGCGCGTCAGTAGTCGCGTCGTCCCTCGAGGGCCTTGGACAAGGTGACCTCGTCGGCCCACTCCAGATCCGAGCCTACGGGTACGCCCATGGCGATTCGGGTGACGCGGACGCCCAAGGGCTTCAGCAGGCGAGCCAGGTAGACCGCCGTAGCCTCGCCTTCCACGGTCGGGCTCGTGGCGAGGATGATCTCCTCCACGCCGCCGCTACGGACGCGCTCGACCAGCCCCTGGACGCGCAGCTCGTCCGGGCCGACACCCGAGAGCGGGGATAGCGCTCCGTGGAGGACGTGGTAGCGGCCGCGGTAGTCGCGCGTCTTCTCGACCGCGACGACGTCGTGCGGCTCCTCGACGACGCAGATCAGCTTGCCGCTGCGCGACGGGTCGGCGCAGTGCGCGCACAGCTCGCAATCGGTCACGGCGTGGCACACCGAGCAGGTCCTGATCCCGTCGAGCAGCGTCGCGATCGACTCGGCAAGGCGCACTGCGTCGTCCTTCGTGCCGCGCATCAGATGAAAGGCGATGCGCTGGGCCGACCTGGGGCCGATCCCCGGCAGCTTCCGGAGCTCGTCGATCAGCTTCTCGACCGGGACGGGATAGTCCATTCGCTACAGGTTACAGCGACGAGACGGGCTCGCGCATTCTCGACAAGGACAAAACGGCGGGCTGCGCGCGAAGCCTATTCACTCGCGCACGACGCGCGGGTCTGAGGGTGTGGCGCAAACACCCGCCCAGTCCTGGCGCGGTCACATCCCCGGCAGCTTTAGCCCGCCGGTGAGGCCGCCCACCTTCTCCTGGATGCTCGCCTCCACCTTGCGCGCCGCCTCGTTGACCGCCGACAGAACCAGATCCTGCAGCATCTCCACGTCCTCGCGGCTCACGACCTCGGGGTCGATCTTCAGGCTCCGGAGCTGCTTCTGGCCGTCCATCTCGACCCTCACCACCCCGCCGCCCGCGCTCGCCTCGACGAGGATCGCCGCGACCTCCGCCTGCAGGCGCTCCTGCGCCTGCTGGAGCTGCTTCATCATCTTGCGCGGATCACCGAACGGATTCACGCGTCCTCCCTCCCGGGCTTGGCTTCCCTGACGTCCACCACCCTGCCGTCGAAGAGGTCGAGCGCCTCCTGGACCGCGGGCTCCTTCTCCGCCTCCTCGCGCAGTTTCCGCCGCCTGGCGACCTCGGGCGACGGCCCCGGCGCGGCGACGGGCACGGCCGCCTTACCGGCTTCGATCCTGAGCGCGACGCCACGGCCGGCCGCCTTCCTGAGGAGCGCCCGGTAGTCCTCGGCGTGCTCCGTGGCGAGCGTCAGGAAGTCCGTCGGAATCTCGAGAACGAGCGTGTCGCCGTCCTTCCGCGCGGCCGCCACGCGCAGCGGCGCGGCGAGTGACGGCCGTCCCTGGCACAGGCTCAGCATCGTCGCGAGCAGGGCCTCGCTCGAGCCTGCCTGGGCCGGCGCCGGCGCTTCCTCGGCGGGGGCTTTGCTGTAGCTCGCGGCCGGCTCCGCGGGGGCCGGGGCAGGCCGCGGCGAGGCAGGCGCAGGCCGGGTAGCAGGAGCGGGGTCGGGCCGGGCAAAGCCGGCGGCGGCCGGCGACGGGGCCGGCGGGCGGGGCCCGGGGAGCGAGCGCTGCGCGGTCGCCGAAGCGGCGGAGACCGCGGACGCCCCGCCGCCGAGCAGGCGCTCGACACGCGCCACGACCTCGGCGAACGGGACGAGCCTTCGCATCTGCACGAGCTTTAGCAGCACCAGGTCGAGCGCAATGCGCGGATCGGTGACGTTGCGCAGCTCGCCCTCGGCCCGCGTCAGCAAGTCGAGGCCCCGCAGCAGGTCCTCCTCCGAGAGCGCCTCCGCGAACGCCCGCAGCGCCTCGGCTTCCTCGGGCAGCAGCTGGGCGGTGAGCGGGCTACCGGGCGGCGCGAGCTTGACCAGCAGGATCTCGCGCAGGTGCAGCAGCAGCTCGCGCACGAAGTTGCGGTAGTCCGCCCCGTAGTCGGCCAGGCTCTCGACGAGCTCGAGCATGGCCAGGCTCGAGCCTTCGACGATCGCGCGCGTCGCGCGGTGGAGCAGCTCACGGTCGACGAGCCCGAGCAGCCCCGCCACATCCTCGTCCTTCACGGCGTCGCCGGTGAAGGCGAGCACCTGGTCGAAGAGCGAGAGCGCGTCGCGCACGCTGCCCTCCGCGGCGCGGGCGACGAGTGCTAGTGCCTGGTCGCTCACCTGGATCCGCTCCTGTTCAGCCACGTGCCGAAGGTGCTGCTGCAGCTCGCGCGCTGGGATCATGCGGAAGTCGTACTGCTGGCAGCGCGAGAGGATCGTCTCCGGGATCTTGTGGTACTCGGTGGTGGCGAAGATGAACTTGACGCGCGGCGGCGGCTCCTCGAGCGTTTTCAGGAGCGCGTTGAACGCCCCCGTCGACAGCATGTGGACCTCGTCGATCACCCAGATCCGGAAGCGGTCGCGCGTCGGGTTGTAGCGGGCGCTCTCGCGCAGCTCGCGCACCTGGTCGACGCTGTTGTTCGAGGCCCCGTCGATTTCCTGCACGTCGAGGCTGCGCCCGTCCGCGATCTCGCGGCAACTCGGGCAGGCGCTGACGCGGCTTTCGGCGGTGCGCGTCGAGCAGGGGCTCGCCGTGGGTCCCTCGGCCAGCGAGCAATTGAGCGCCTTCGCCAGGATCCGTGCCGTCGTGGTCTTGCCGACGCCGCGGGCGCCCGAGAGCAGGAATGCGTGGCCGATCTTTCCGCGCTCGAGGGCGTTTCGCAACGTGCGCGTGACGGTCGCCTGCCCCACCACCTCGTCGAACGAGGTGGGTCGGTACTTGAGGGCGAGAACCTGGTAACTCAAGGGACTGTCGGAGATCGTGGTGGGTCGGTCCCACGTGGGCCCCGGCGGGCCTGCGGCACACGGGGAGGCTCGCCTGCCGTTGCTCCCTTCCGGGCCTGGCGGGGTTCGGCGACTCCTGTTGCGCAGGGCCGGGACCCACGTGCGGCCGACCCGGGAGCTAGGTTACTCCATCTTTTTGCGGGCGGCGCCGCCGCGCGGGCGCCCGACGCTCAGGGAGGCGACGGCTCAGACGCTGGCGGCGATCATCTGACGGAGCCGATCGCGGTCGGGCCCCGGAACGGCTTCCCACCGGACGCCGCAGCGCCGGCCGCGGGTATTCGCGATGGGACCCGCCCAGATGACCTGGCCTTCGGTCGGCACGGGCAGGGGCTCGCGGGCGAAGCTGAGCGAAAGACGCAGGCTCTGGCCCACTTCGAGCCGAGCGTCGGTCCAGACGCAGGCGCCGCCGTCCGACAGGTTGGCGACAACGCCATAGGCGGTTGGGTTCTCGCGGTTTTCGAAAGCGACCGTCACGGAACGGCGGGGGACGAAGCGGGCACTGGCCCTCTCGAGCATCGGACACTCCGGCGTCTGCCCCGCGGAGGGATCGCGGGGGGCGCGTTCTCGGAGCCAGGGACGCCAAGTCCCCCGGAGGGTGGCTCCGCACGCCAACGAACGGGGGAAGACTAGCCCGCGGAGCGGGGCAGGGTCAAGCGCTCGGGTTGTCCTTCGGCCCGGGGGGGGGCCTCCTCCGGGACGTAGGGCTGGCGCAGGTGCACGGGCGCCTCGCGGTGGCCGGCGCGCAGGTTGAGCGTCTCGACGAAGAGCGAGAATGCCATGGCGAAGTAGATGTAGCCCTTGGGCACGTGGTTCCCGAAGCCGTCCGCCATCAGCATCATGCCGATGGCCAGCAGGAACGCGAGCGCGAGCATCTTGACGGTAGGCCGGCGCGAGACGAAGTCCCCGATCTGCTGGGCAAACGCCATCATCACCAGCACCGCCACGACCACGGCGGCGATCATGACCTCCACCTGCTGGACCATGCCGACGGCCGTGATCACGGAGTCCAGGGAGAACACGATGTCGAGCGCCACGATCTGCGCGAGCACGGAGCGGTAGGAGGCCGCCACCCGCTCGGACCGCTCACCCTCGTGCCCCTCGAGCTTCTCGTGGATCTCCATGGTGCTCTTCGCCACCAGGAACAGACCGCCCACGATCAGCACTAGATCGCGCCCGCTCACCGGTTGTCCCACGAGCGGCACCGTGAAGAGCGGCGTGGTGAGGCGCATGATCCAGGACAGGCTCAGCAGCAGCAGGATCCGCATCAGCATCGCGAGCGCGAGGCCGATCCGGTAGGCGCGCGGCTGCTGCTGCGTGGGCAGCTTTCCGACCAGGATCGAGATGAAGACGATGTTGTCGATGCCGAGCACGATCTCGAGCGCTGCCAGTGTCAGGAAAGCGATCCAGATTTGCGGATCCGTCAACCATTCCATGCTCGTGCTCTCCCCGGACGTCGGCCGGCCGCGGCCGGCGGGTGGCTCATGGTACACGGTGGACGGGAACGGCGGCAGGGGCTCAGTCCCGGGAGTGACGGCTCAGCCGCGCACTGGATCCGGGCGCGCCGGAGGCTCAGGCGGCGACGGAAGCTACAAGTTTGGCGGAGAGAGAGGGATTCGAACCCTCGGTGCCGGGGTTACCGGCACACGTGATTTCCAGTCACGCCGATTCAACCACTCTCGCATCTCTCCGCTGTGGTTGGACGGAGGTCGGACTTGGCAGGATACCATCGACGGCCGATTCGCGAGCCGGCTGCGCAAGACACGCAAGCCCGCAGAGAGACGGAGTGTCACGGGAGAACGCGACACTGCTGGGACGCCCGAAACGGCAGATCTCACGACCCGCGCTCGCCGGCGGGGTCGTGAGGGGAATCAGTTCTTCTTCGTGTAGCTGATCTTCATGGACGGGACTTCCTTCCCGTCCGGGCTGGTCGTGTACATGGTGAAGACGCGGGTGTTGGCGTCCTTGTACTGGACGACTGCCTTCGACTTGACCACCTTGCCCGTCATGTCGGGACCTTCCATCCAGCCGGTCGCCGTCTTCGTGGCCGGGTCGTAGGCCGACTCGCCTACGGAGATGCCGGCCGACATGGAGTCGGTCCAGGTGCCCACGTACTTCTTCTTGGCCGGGTCCCAGGCCGACGTGCCGTGGCCGTGGAAGGGCGCGCCCGCCATCAGGCTCTTGAAGTCGCTGATCAGGCAGAGCCCGCCGCATCCGATCGTGTTGGTCTCGGTGCCCTTGCTCGTCATCGGCGGCGTGCCGGGAGCCATGAACATCTCGACGGTGGCGTCCCAGGTCCCCGCGTCCATGTCGAAGAGCTTGTGCTCCGGACCCGGCTTCGGCATCGGCATGTCCTGTGCGACGGCGGCGCCCGCCAAGCTGAGCGCCGCGGCGAGGGTGAGCGCCGCTTTCGTGAGGTTCTGTACCTTCATCGCGACCTCCTGTGAGACTGAAAAGATTCTTCCTCGCCTGTCCGGCGAGGGCAAGACCGAGAGGCTGCGACCGCGGCCTTCCTCTCCACGGGCACTCTACTCCTTTACCCTTGGAGCAGGCGATCTTTGCCCAGCGACAGCGGGTGGTTCCGTGTCAGGTGGTGGATGGCGGAGAGGGTGGGATTCGAACCCACGGTACCCGGTAGGGCACAACGGTTTTCGAGACCGTCCGATTCAACCACTCTCGCACCTCTCCTTGCTTCTGGGGGGTGCTGCGCCGCACCCCCCAGACCCCCCGCTCGCTGCGCGGGAGTGAATCCCGCTTCGCTCGCAGCCTGTGGTCTGTGGCTGGATGCTGTGCGCCGTAGCCCGCCCCGTGCGCCGGCCCCGCACTGCGGCGGCCGGTTATGGCTGAAACAGCCTCCGATTCTACCCCAGCCGGCCTCGGGCACCGACTCGCCGGCGCCGTTCCCCTACCCGCGCCGGGTGCGGAAGAACTCCTGCACCAGCGCCCGGCACTCCTCGGCGAGCACGCCTTCGACGACCGCGAAGCGGTGGTTGAGGGGCAGGGTGTTGGGGTCCAGGAGCGAACGCACCGCACCTGCCTTCGGGTCGAGGACGCCGAACACCACGATGCCGATGCGCGCGTGGACGATCGCGCCGACGCACATCAGGCACGGCTCGACGGTGACGTAGAGCGTCGCCCCCGTCAGGCGGTAGCTCGAGGCGACTCGCGCCGCCTCGCGCAGCGCCACGATCTCGGCGTGGGCCGTCGGGTCGCAGGCCGCGATCGGCTGGTTGTGGCCTCGGCCGACCACGGCGCCGCCCTGAACCACGATCGCGCCCACCGGCACCTCGCCCTTGGTTTGCGCGAGCGCAGCCTGCTCGAGAGCCAGGCGCATGCAGGCCTCGTGATCGGCGCCTTTTCCCTCGCTCATTTCCACTCGAGGTTGAGGTCCCGCCGGATCCGGCCGAGGCTCGCCTCGAGCGTCCGCGTGAGGCCTGGCCGGAAGTTCCCGACGATGCGCTCGCGCTTGAGGTTGTCGTCCCAGAGGACTTCCACCCGCACCTCGTGGAGACCGGGCGCGATCTCGAGCTCCTCCCGGAACGAGCCTTGGTGCATCCCAAAGACGAGCGCCTTCTTGCGCTTCTGCCCCGTGAGCCGCTCCTCGACCGCCAGATCGTCGTCCACGAAGATGCGCAGCGTGCCGCGCTCGAGCGGATGATCGAAGTCGATCCGCAGCCGACCCGCTGCTTCCGGTGCACGAGCTGCGGGCGGCGCTGGCTCGGGCGCCGCGGTCACCGCGGGAGGCGGGGGAACGCGGGCCGCGTCGCCGCGGGGCGGGGTTTCGCGGGGTGCCGGGGCAGGCGTGCGCCGCGAAAGCCAGAGGAACGACGCCAGCAGGCCGATGCCCGCAACGGCGACGAGGACCCGGACGAGCGATGGGCGAGGGCGGGACGCGCGTCGGCGCAAGACGGTGTGGGTCCTGGCAGCGGGCGGTGGAACGATCGAGTCCGCTGGCCGCGAGTCGGCCTCCTCCACCACCACGAGTTCGTCACCGGCGGTGTGCCGCGGGGCCCGGCCCGCGAGCACGTCCTCGGCGTCCTCCGCGAAGGCCTCGGCGGTCGGGTATCGGTCGGCCGCGTCCTTCGCCATTGCTCGGTCGAGGATTCGCTCGACCTCGGCGGGCAAATCGGAGACGAAGCGCGAGGGCGGCTGGGGCTCCTCGTATGTGACGCGGTGAACGATGCCGGAGATGGTTGGGGCCAGGAAGGCGGCCTGACCCGTGAGAAGCGTATAGGCCACAGATGCGAGCGAGAAAATGTCGGCCCGGCCGTCGACCTCTTCGGTCCGGGCCTGCTCGGGGGCCGCGTACAGGGGGGTGCCGATGAACTCGCCGGTGCCGGTGAGGTGCTGACGGGCGCTTTCCAGCCGCGCGATCCCGAAGTCCATCACCTTGGCCTCGCCGGTGGGCAGTACCGCCACGTTGGCCGGCTTCACGTCGCGGTGAACTACGCCGCTGCGGTGCGCGTGGTCGAGCGCCCGCGCCACCTGCGCGACGAGGCGCAGCACCGCTCGCCAATCGAGTGGGCCGCGCTCGGCGATGTCGGCGAGCGTCTCGCCGCGGAGCAGCTCGAGCGCGATGAAGAGCGCGCCGCTCTCGGGATCGCGGCCCACGTCGTGAACCACGACGATGCCCGGGTGCTGCAGGGCGGCGACGATGCGCGCCTCGGCGATGAAGCGCGCCTCGAATGCAAGCGCCGCGTCGCCCGCCGAGGACGGCTGGATCAGCTTCAGGGCAATCGTGCGGTCGAGGACGGGATCGCGCGCCTCGTAGACGATGCCCATCGCCCCGCGACCGATCTCTCGCAGGATCTCGTAGCGGCCGATCGTCGAGGGCGATTCTGCCATCGCAGAGAAGCCTTGCTGCGGCTAGCTCCGGCGCCGCCCTAGGGCGGGGCGCACTCCAGCCGCGGGCCGCCGTCGGGCACGATCGCGGTCTTTGAACAGGCGGAAGCCGCCCGCGAAGGCGTTGCGGTTGTCGCCGCGGCGGCTGCCTTTCGGCAGCGTCCGGAGCAGCTTGGTGTTTCCGCCGCCCAGCACGACCTCGTCCACCTGGAACGCCGCCTGGAGCCGCGGCACGATCTCGAACACGAGCCGGCGCCAACTCTTTTTGCCGGCGCGGTCGAGACCGCGCTTGCCCAGGAAGTCCTCGTAAGTCTTGCCGCTACGGTATGGAAGGTGCCCGATCTCGAGCGGCTGCAGCAGGCCCTCGAGCACGAGCGCCGCGCCCAGCCCGGTGCCGAGTCCAAGGAAGAGCATGCGGCCGCTTTGGTAGCTGCCGAGCGCCTGCATCGCCGCGTCGTTGACGATGCGGACCGAGCGGCCGAAGGTGCTTCGGAAGTCGTAGCGGACCCAGCCACGACCGAGGTTCACGGGCTCGGCGGCGATGCGGCCCTGCCGGACGGGCCCCGGGAAGCCGATCGCCACCGCATGGTAGCTCCAGTCGGCGGTCGTCTTCTTGACCGCCGCGACCATGCGTCCCGGCGTGAGCCGAGGGCCCGACGGGACCTTTCGTGCCTCGCGCTGGCCGCTGACGAGCAGCTTGACGTTGTTCCCGCCGATGTCGACGACGAGGACCTTCACCGCCACCTCGATCGTCCAAGACCCTAGCCCGGGCGTGGCGCGGGTTCAAGCCGCGACGACAGGCGGGGGATCAGGCGGGATGCGCGTTCGCCAGGCCGATCGGGCAGGCGACGCCCGTGCCGCCGATGCCGCAGTAGCCGCCCGGGTTCTTGGCGAGGTACTGCTGGTGATAGTCCTCGGCGTAGTAGAACTCGGGAGCGGGACCGACCTCCGTCGTGATCGCACCGTGGCCGGCCGTGGCGAGCGCCTCGTGGTAGGCCTCGCGCGAGGCGGCGGCGGCTCGCGCCTGCCCGTCGCCGTACGTGTAGATCGCGGAACGGTATTGCGTCCCAGCGTCGTTCCCCTGGCGCATGCCCTGTGTCGGGTCGTGGGCCTCCCAGAACATGCGGAGCAGGTCCGCGTAGCCGACACGACGCGGGTCGAAGACCACGCGGACCACCTCGGCGTGCCCGGTCCGACCTGAACAGACCTCCTCGTAAGTCGGGTTGGGCGTGAAGCCCCCGGAGTAGCCGACCGAGGTCGACACGACACCCGGGGTCTGCCAGAACTTACGCTCTGCGCCCCAGAAGCAGCCGAGGCCGAGGAGCGCAAGCTCGGACCCCTCGGGGAACGGCGGCTCGAGCGGGGCACCGTTCACGAAATGCGCCTTCGATACGCGCATCCGCTCGGAGCGCCCCGGCAGCGCCTCGTCCGGTGACGGCAGCGTTGACTGGTGGGACAAGAACCGCATGGCGTCACCTCCGTCCGCTCCTGGTCTCCCGAGAAGCATCGCACGAGCGCGGCCCGCGATTCCTGCCTCTCGGTCGGGAGCAGCCGGCAAGCCGGAAATGGCCTCGACTTGATTATTAGTCTTGACAGTTTTATTTGTCGGTCGTAGATTGTGGGCATGGCGGCTTCCTGGGCCACGGGATCCGAGCCGGCAGCGGCCGCTTCCCTCGGCGTAATCGTGAGCCCCGGGCAGGCGGCGATGCTGCTCGACCCGCTGCGGCTGAGGCTGATCGAGGGGCTGCGCCAGCCCGACTCGGCGGCGGGCCTCGCGCGGCGGCTGCGGCTGCCCCGCCAGCGCGTCAACTACCACCTGCGCGAGCTCGAGAAGCAGCGGCTCGTCGAGCTCGTGGGTCGCAAGCGTCGCGGCAATTGCACCGCGCGGATCGTGAGGGCGACGGCCCAGGCCTACGTGATAAGCCCGGCGGCGCTCGGGGGCGCGGCGGCCGATCCCGCGGCCGTTCGGGACCGCTTCTCCGCGGCCTACCTGGTGGCGGTCACGGCGCGCACGCTGCGCGACGTGGGCGAGCTCGACCAACACGCCGACAAGGCGGGCCGCCGGCTCGCCACGCTCACGCTCGAGGCCGACGTGCGCTTCGCGTCCAGAGACGCCCGCGCGGGCTTCGCGAAGGAGCTTGCCGGGTCGCTCGCGCGGCTCGCTTCCAAGTACCACGATGCCCAGTCGCCCGGCGGGCGCTCGTTCCGTTTCGTGCTCGCCGGCTACCCGGCGACCAAGACTCAGGAGTGACGGGATGACTCAGCGGACAGCCGACAAGGCACGCGTGATCGAGACGACGGTGGAGATCGCGGCTCCCATCGAGGCGGTGTGGAAGGCGCTCACCGACGCGCGCGAGCTCGAGCGCTGGTTTCCGCTGAAGGCACGTGTCACGCCCGGGGAGGGCGGCGAGGTCTTCATGTCGTGGGGCGCGCCGTGGGAAGGCGGCTCGCGCATCGACGTCTGGGAGGAGAACCGCAGGCTGCGCACGCGCGGCTTCCTCGAGCACGGCGACGCGTCGATGGTCGAGTACACGCTCGAAGCCAGGGGCAGCAAGACCGTGTTGCGGCTCGTCCACTCCGGCTTCGCGAAGGGCGGCGATTGGGAGGACGAGCTCTTCGGCGGCACGAAGCGCGGCTGGCGCTACGAGCTGCGCAGCCTGCGCCACTACCTCGAGCGCCACGCCGGGACCGATCGGCGCGCGCTGTGGCCGAAGGCGAAGGTGCGCGGCAACGCGGCCGAGGTGTGGAGCCGTCTGCTCGGAAAGGACGGCTTCACGCGCGAGGGACGCATCGACGGCCTCGGGGAAGGCGACCGTTACCGGGTGGTCGCGGCGACCGGCGACGTGTTCGACGGCAAGGTGATCGTGAACGACCCGCCTTTCGAGTTCGCGGGCACCGTCCGGGGCCTGAACGACGCGGTGTTCTGCCTGCGGACGCACGACGTGGGCGGCCCGGAACCCAGTCATGGCCACGTGGCCTCGATGTGGCTCTCGACCTGGGGCGCACCCGAGAAGGACGTCGAGGCGCTCGGCGAGCGCTGGCGGAGGCTGCTCGACGGGCTCGCCGCGAACGAGGGCTGAGCGCGGCGGATCGGGATCGCGGATATCATGCTCGCGTGTTATCGACGCTGCTGCTGCTCACACTCGCCGCCCAGGCCCCCGCGCTCGCGCCACCCGAGCTGGGCCCGAGTCTGGGTCAGCCGCTGCCGGCCCTCGCCGCGCCCGACCAGGACGGCCGCACGCGCGACTTCGCCTCGCTCGCGGGGCCGAAGGGCCTCCTGCTCGTGTTCTTCCGCTCGGCCGACTGGTGACCGTACTGCAAAGGCCAGCTCGTCGAGCTGGAGAGCCAACGTGAGGCGCTGCGCCGGCGCGGAGTGAACATAGCCGCGATCAGCTACGACTCCGTCGCCATCCTGAAGCACTTCGCCGAGCGTCGGAGCATCGGCTTCCCGCTGTTGTCGGACCCGGGATCCGAGATCATCCGGCGCTTCGGCGTCTTGAACCCCGAGACCCGTCGGGCAACCTCGCGCACGGCGTGCCGTATCCCGTCAGCTTCGTCACCAATGCCGAGGGCATCGTCACGAGCAAGTTCTCCGAGGGCCGCTACCAGGATCGCCGCACCGCGGCGAGCGTCCTGGTCGGGCTCGGCGCCGAGGCGGCGCACGCTGCGAACGAGCAGCGGACCGATCACTTCACGCTCCGCACGTCACAGAGCAACGCCGAAGCCGTACCGGGCAGCCGGATCAGCCTCGTGCTCGACTTCGCGATGGGCGATGCCAGGCATGCCTACGCGCCCGGGGCCGTCGGCTACAGGCCGCTGCGCGTCAAGCTCGACCCGCAGCCGCTCCTGGCCGTCCACGAGCCCGTGCTCCCGGAGTCGAAGCCGTTCGAGTTCAAGCCGCTCGGCGAGACCGTGCCCGTCTTCGAAGGACGCTTCCGGGTGCTGCAGGACGTGACGCTCGGCGACGGCCGTGCCTTCGCGGAGTTCCTCAAGCAGCAGGAGACGACACTCGCCATCACCGGCGCCCTCGAGTACCAGGTGTGCAGCGCCACGGTGTGCTATCCCCCCGCGAGCCTGCCGCTCCGCTGGTCGCTCGAGGTTCTGACTCTCGACCGCCAGCGCGTCCCGGCGGTCATCCCGAAGGAGACTCGATGAAGTGGATGTTGTGGCCCTCCTTCACCCACCACCGAACGCTCGAGCAGTACCTGCGCGCGCTCGGCCGGCGCTTCGGCGCGGACGTCACGCCCGAGCCCGCCTGAGCCACGGAGCCGCCGCAGCTCAGGGCAGCTCGTCGCGGTTCCCGCCGCCTATGGCAGGTCGATCGCGACGATGTCGTTTCCCGCCAAGCCAAAGACGCTGCCGTCGAAGATCAGGACCGAGCCGAACGAGCCCGCCGTCACCGGCCCGGTAGACGTCGGCGTGAACACGAAAACGTCTTCGTCCGCGCCCGAGCTCCCGGTGACCGAGAACGAGCCCGTGGTGGAGAGCTGGACCTTCCCCGTGGCATCGATCGCCACCGCGTCCACGTCCTCGTCGCTCGTGGTGAGGCCGACGTCGCTCCCGTCGAAGTAGAGGGCCCAGGAGCCCGCTGTCACCGGTCCGAGCGCGGTGGGCGTGAACAGCAGCAGGTCCTCGTCCTGCCCCGAGAGCCCGGGCACCGAGGAGGAGCCGGTCGTCGACAGCAGCAGCCGCCCATCCGCCAGCAGCTCGCTCGCGTCCACGTCCTCGTCGCTCGTCGTGAGGCCGACGTCGCTCGCGTCGAAGTACAGCGTGAAGCTCCCCGCCGTGTTCGCCCCCAGGGACGTGGCGGTGAACTTCACGAGATCGGAATCGTCCACCGTCCCCGCGATGCCCGGTACTGAGACCGGGTCCGTGAACGACAGCAGCAGCTCGCTGGGGCTCATGATCGCGAACGAGTCGAGTGCGGCGCTCGCGAGCCCGACGTCGGAGCCGTCGAAGTGGAGGCTGAAGCCCGTCCCGTCGAATGCCACCACGTCCTCGTTGGCGACGCTCAGGCCGCCCAGCGTCGCGCTGTTGGACAGCGCCAGGTAGAGCACGACCGGCGGCCGGGCGGTCACGCTGGCCGTGGTCGTCGCGAGCGCCGAGGCCACGTCGTCGTCCAGGACGCGGAGCGCGACGACATAGTTGCCTTGCGCGTATGCGTGCTGCACCACCGGACCCGTGGCGTCCACGTCGAACGTGCCCGTGTAGTCGAAGTCCCATTGGAAGGTGAGCGGATCCGCGCCTGGATCGATTGCGCTGCCGCTGAAGCTGATGGCCGAGCCCGAGAACCCTGAGTACGGGCCGCCTGGGTTCGCAGTGGGCGCCACGTTGCCGACCGTCACAGGCGCGTCGTCCTGTCCGATTCCACCCCGGTTGTCGCTCACGCTGACCGTCACCACGAAGCCCCCGTCGTTCGCATAGGCGTGCGAGCCGGTGACCGAGCCGCTCGCTTCGTCGACAATCCCCGCCTGGATGGCCGACGCATCTCCCCAGTCGATCGTCGCCGTGTGGACGTCGGCGGCGTCGGGATCGCCGAAGCTGGCCGCGAGATTCACGGCGGCCCCTTCCGACCCGTCCGTGATCGGACCGAGCGTGACGACGGGCACGCCGTTGGTGGCCGGCTCCACCGTGACCAACGCGGTGCCGCTCGCGGGCTGACTCGTGGCGGTGATCGTCGCCGAGCCCGCTGCGACGCCGCCGACGAGACCGCTCGGCGAGACGCTCGCGACACCGGGATCGCTCGTCGACCAGGTCACGCTGCACCCGGGAAGCGCGCCGCCCTGCTGATCCTCGGGGGTGGCCGTGAGCTGGAGCGTCGCGCCCTCGGGGATGGCGGCATTCGCCGGTGCGACTTCGACGGATATCGCTCCCGCGCAGGCGCCGACTCGAACGTCGTACCCTTGCGTGTCGATCGCCAGACCGAGCGCGTTCGCGATGCTCGGCCAGGGCACCAGCTGGAAGTCACGGTCCTTGTTCTGGGCCACGAACATCCCCTGCGGATAAAGCGGCCCGAGTGTCATGTTGATCACGTCGATGCCGTCGGTATCCCCGGCGGAGGGGACCTCGAACGTGCCCAGGTACGGATTGCTCCCCTCGCGACGGTAGACGACGAAGCGGTCGTTCCCCTGGCTGGAGGCGATCAGGTAGCCGAGGCCGTCCTCCCGGTAGTAGATCGAAAGCCCCTCGATGTCCGCCACGAGCTGCGTGGACGAGCCCACGACGTCGACCGTCGCCAGCCGGGTGCTGGGCTGGTCGGGCTCCGCGAGGTACTTGTAGATCCCGTGGTCTTCCTCGGCCAGGTACAGGTAGCCGAGCTCGTCGTCGGCCACCACGCCCTCGATCAGGTTGCCGGCTGTGATCGCCCGGACCAGCACGCCACCGACGCTGCCGCCCTGGTCGACGAGCTCCCATTGCTCGACGCCGTCGCCCGAGGCGACGATGCCGTAGAACCGATCCGTCGCGCGGCTGTGGTACATGGCATAGCCGTACACCCCGATCCCCGTCTGGATCGTGCCGACCGGAACGAGCCGACGCAGGGCGGGGTCCACCCGGTAGACGTCGATGCGATCGTCGTTCCGGTCGCACGCCGAGACCAGGTCGACCTTCTGGCCCCCGAGCACGAAGCCATACCGGACGTCGACGTTGTTGTGCTTTCCGCCCGGCTCGAACTGCAGCTCGTTCCCGTTCAGGTCGAAGACGTGCAGGCCTCCGTTCGTGTCCTTGTTGGTTCCGATCACGAGGCTCCGCGACGCATCCGTGGGGTGGACCCAGATCGCCGGATCGTCCGCCGTGCCGACCTGGGCCGTCTGGCCGGAGGCCTGCACGGTGAAGAGACCGGACTTCGGGAACGGCCCGGTCTCGCCCTGCTCCGCGGCCCGCGCCGGGCCCGCCTGGAGAGCGCAGATCACGAGTGCGCCGGTCAATCTGAGCACCACCATGGGATCCTCCTGGCCTCGGGTCGCCGAGACAGCCGACGAGGATTCTGGCACGACCACGCGGACGCCGGTGCCGCAGCCCGCCAGGTCTCTGACTGGCAAGCTCGAAGCTGACCGGTATCCTACACAGGCTCCCTGGCACACGGCCGCAGCTACGTGCCCGCCTCGGCGGGCAGGGCCGAGCGCTTCCTCGGCGTGGCGGCGGTCGAAGCGGCGTAGCGCCGAGCCACGAGCGCGATCGGGAGCCCGACCAGGAACGCGTGGCCGATCATGCCGGCCCATGTGAATGAGATCGGGCGCGCCGCCGACAGGGGAACCACGACGTCCTTCATGAAGAAGTAGACGGCGACACCGAAGACGAGCCCGCACGGCACGGGCCGCTCCACAAGCAGCTTCAGCTTCGAGCTCGCCGCGAAATAGACGGCGGCCGCCGTCGTCGCGATGAAGAAGTGCAGCAGCATGCCGAGGGCCGCCGTCGCGAGGCCGCCGCGCACGGCCGCCTCCCGCCCCACGAGACCGCTCGCGACCGAGCGATAGATCGGCGCCGGGCTCACGCGGTACATCCCCATCGCGAGCAGCGTGTCCCCGACGCCCGCCGCCAGGCCGGCGAAGAGAACGGCCCTAAGGACGCGGTGTCTGACCACGAGTCCTTCTCCTTCTAGGCCACCGCCCGTCGTCGCGTGACCTTCCTCGTGATCCACAAGCTGAGCGATCCCACGCCCCATAGAACGAGCGGGGCCGCCACCATCCCGATCGTGAGGTGGGAGAGGGCGTGCAGCCATTGGTTCTGCGTGGTCGCGGATCCGCTGTACTCGGGAGCGGCGAAGATGTTCGAGAAGCCGGCGATCGCGAGCACGATCCCCGCGACGGCGATCACGTGGAAGATCAGCACCTGGAAGAACGCCAGCGGCAGGATCTGCTTGTAGCCGCCGAAGCCCCGCGTATGCACCGCGACGCCGTAGTAAACGGCGCTCGCCCACAGCACCACGTTCATCGACAGCCACCGAACGCCGTCGTCGGGCAGGCCCGCGAGCGACAACCCCAACCGCGCCAGGCCGACTGCTGCGGTGAGCCCGAGGAGCGCCTTCTGGAAGTCGAAGTACTGTGAAAGCCGCTTGCCGAACATCTCGTTCTCCTTGTCGAATCTACTCTCGCTTCGTGACCGATTCTGGGCGCGAGGCAAGGGCCGCGTGGAGATCCAGTTTCGTCGGGGCCCATGAGACCAGTTGTTGTAGCCCGCTAGAGCGCCGCGGAGTCGGCGTCCACGCGAACATCCCCTGCTGCGACGGCGTGCCGGGACGGCGTGCACGTACGCAGTAACCGATGAAATCGGTCGTACTGGTATCATGCGAGGACGACGAACAGCCAATCAGCCATCTCCGGGCGAGCACAAAGCCGTCCGGAGTGAGTGGAATCTGCCCGGCGCGACCATGGGCCAGCGTCCGACCAAGAGCCTGCTGATCCACCTCGATCCCCGCGCCCGCGGAGCTTTGCAGCAGCAGATCTACTCCGGCATGAGGCGCGCCATCCTGGACGGCGTCGTCGAGCCGGGGACGCGGCTGCCCTCGTCCCGGGCGCTGGCCGCGGACCTGGGCGTGTCGCGAACCACCAGCCTGCTCGCGCTCGAGCAGCTCGTGGCCGAGGGCTACCTCACGGCCCAGCCCGGCTCGGGCACCTTCGTCGCGCGCGAGCTTCCCGACGATCTCCCGCGGGCGCGTGGGTCCCGGCCGGTACGGGCCCCGCGCCACCCGCCGCTGTCGAAGCGCGGTGAAGCACTCGCCGGGGCCCGGCCGGCAGGCCGCCGGCTGGCCGGCCCGCCGCGCCCGTTCCGCATCGGCATCCCTGCGGTCGATCTGTTCCCGGTCAGGCTGTGGTCGCAGCTGTGGAGCCGGCGCATGCTGTCGGCCACCCCCTCTCAACTCGACTACGGCGAGGCTGCCGGTTTCCCGGCCCTGCGCCAGGCGATCGCCGACCACGTGCGGGCGGCCCGCGGGACGGAGTGCGACCCCGATCAGGTGTTCGTCGTGGCCGGCGCCCAGCGCGCGATGGATCTGCTCTGTCAGCTCCTGCTCGACCCCGGCGACGAGGCGTGGATGGAGGAGCCGGGTTACCCGGGCGCCCGCAGCGCCCTCGTCGCGGCCGGCGCGCGGATCCATCCCGTGCGTGTCGACGTGGACGGCCTTGACGTCGATACGGGCGCGCGGCGCAGCCATCGCGCCCGCCTCGTCTACGTGACGCCGTCGCACCAGTTCCCCCTGGGCGTCCCGATGAGCCTGCCGCGCCGGCTGGCACTCCTCAAATGGGCCAGCGGCGCAGGCGCATGGGTGATCGAGGACGACTACGACAGCGAGTTCCGCTATGGCGCCCGGCCGATCCCCTGCCTTCACGGCCTCGACGTCGACGGCCGCGTGATCTACGTGGGCAGCTTCAGCAAGACGCTGTTTCCCGCGCTGCGGCTGGGGTTCATGATCGTGCCGAACGACCTCCACGATGGGCTGCTCGGCGTGCGCCGCGGCGGCGAAGTGCACCCCCCGCGCCTCGACCAGGCCGTGCTCGCGGACTTCATGCTCGGCGGCCACTACGAGCGGCACCTGCGGCGCATGCGCGCGGCCTACCGCGAGCGCCTCGAAGCGCTCGCGCACGGGGCCGAGCGGCGCTGTGGCGGCGCGCTGCGGCTGCGCCCGGCGCGCACCGGGCTGCATGCCGTCGCCGATCTCCTCGAGGGCGACGCCGTGCGGGTGTTCGAGCAGGCGTTCGAGCGCGGGGTGGAGGTCATGCCGCTCTCGGCCTACTACTTCGGCCGGTCGCGGCCCCCGAATGCTCTCGTGCTGGGGTTCGGCGGGGTTCGCGCGGAGTCCATCGACGACGGCATGAAGCGCCTCGCGGCCGCGATCGACGCCTCGCGGCGGCCGTGATTCGGGCGTGCCTCGGCGGGCGTTGATCCTCGAGCCTCGCCTGGCAGGGTATCGAGGAAGAGGTCCATGGCGGCACGCAGCACGGCCGCAGCCGCAGCTTCGTGCGCCAGCACACGGGCACGCCCGGGAGCACCGGCGCGAGGGTAGAATTGCGGGATGCTCCAGCTGATTCGCGTCTGCATGGCGTGCGTCCTCTTGTCGACACTGACCGCTCCGGCCGCGCCCGACACACGCGTCACGGCCGCGGCCAACGTCGCGGCCCCGCTCCCACTCGCGACTCCCGAGTCCCAGGGGATATCCACGGCGCGGCTCGATCGGCTGCATGCGGAGGTCCGCCGCTTCGTGGACGAGGGCAAGCACGCGGGCATCGTGACGCTCGTCGCCCGCAATGGCCGGCTCGTCGATCTCTACAGCTATGGGAAGCGTGACATCGAGAACGGCCTTCCCGTGCAGCAAGACACGATCTTCCGCATCTACTCGATGTCCAAGATTGTGACGAGCGTGGCCGCGCTCGTGCTGCTCGAGGATGCGCGTTTCAGGCTCGCCGACGCCGTGGGCGACTACCTGCCCGAGCTCGCGCGCATGAAGGTGATGACCGGCGGCACGGCCGACAAGCCGCTCCTCGCCGACGCGCAGAAGCCGATCACGATCAAGGACCTTTTCACGCACAGCTCGGGGCTGATCTACGGCTTCGGCAAGGCGCCGATCGACCAGCTCTACAAGGACGCGAAGCTCGAGGAGTCCGCGTCGCTCGCGGACTTCGTCACGCGGGTCTCGCGGCTGCCGCTCGCCCACGAGCCCGGAGCCCGGTTCAGCTACGGGCTCTCGACCGACGTGCTCGGCGCGCTCGTCGAGAAGGTCTCCGGCCGCACGCTCGGAGAGTTCTGCGAGGAGCGCATCTTCCGGCCGCTCCGCATGACGGACACCGGCTTCTCGGTGCCGGAGGCGAAGCGCTCTCGCATCGCGACGATCTACGAGAAGGGCGAGGACGCCAAGCTGCGAATCGCCAAGCCCGGATTCTCGGTCCGGCCGGAGCCGGGGCCGAAGCTCGAGAGCGGCGGCGCGGGCCTGTTCTCGACGATCGGGGATTACGCCCGCTTCATGCAGATGCTGCAGGGCGACGGCCGGCTCGATGGCACTCGCGTGCTGTCGCGCAAGACGGTCGAGCTGATGATGGCAAACCACCTGGGCCACATGGAGCGCAAGACGACCGAGTTCAACGAGTACGAGGGCTTCGGCCTCGGAGGCGCCGTGCGCATCGACCTCGCGCGGGGCAACCTGCCCGGCTCGCTCGGGCAGTTTGGCTGGACGGGGGCGGCCACCACCAGCGCTCGCATCGATCCGAAGGAGAAGCTCGTGACCTTGGTCTTCGCCCAGCACCTTCCGCACGACGAGCACCGGCTCTTCTGGCGCGCCTCCACGCTGGTCTACTCGGCGATCGCGGACTGAAGGCCGATGCACGCTCTGCTGTTGGTCGCCGTGCTCGCCGCCCCGCAGGCCCCGCCAGCCGAGGTGCAAGTCGTCGAGTACCTGAAGGCCCACGTGAAAGCCGGCGAGCGGGTGGTCGTGTCCCAGCTCTACAACGAGGTGTTCACGACCGACGACGAGCGCGCGGCGCTCAACCGTCTCTTCAACACGTTCTTCAAGCTGCCGCTCTACATGGCGCAGCAGCAGCAGGCCGCGGGCAAGCCGCCCACGCTCGCCGAGATCTCGGAGCAGTTCCGCTTCCGGGTGCCGGGCCAGGCCGACGTGATGCTCCGCATCATGGAGTCCGACCCGCGCATGCCGAAGTTCATCGCGCGCGACCCGGCGAGCGGCGAGGTCACGAGCGTCGACGTCCCGAAGATCCTCGCACACGCGCGCTTCGGCAAGGCGCTCGAGCGCACGATCTCCGGCTGGGAGGGACGCCCGGCGCCGGCCTTCTCCGTGACGGGCTACGACGGCAAGCCGATCGGCTCTCTCGATTTCGCGGGGAAGCCGCACCTCGTCTATTTCTGGTTCACGAACTGCCCGCCCTGCGTGCGGACCTCACCGCTGCTCGCCGAGCTCGACCGGACCTACGCCGCGAAGGGCTTCCGGATCGTCGCCCTGAGCGCGGACCGCGTGCTCGAGCTTCCCTACAGCGACGAGGAGCGCATCGCGTACGCGAAGAAACAGGGCTTCGGCTTCACGCTCGCCCACATGACGGCCGACGCCCAGGAAGCCTACGGCTCCGTCAGCGTCTTCCCGACGATGTTCTTCGTGGACGCGAAGGGCACCATCGTCAAGCACTTCGTGAACCAGCAGGAGGCGGCCGCCTTGGAGGCTGCGCTCCGCCTGGCGCTCGAGTAAGCGAGGCCCCGCTGCGGCTGCGCCGGTCGCTGCGCGCGATGGACGGTCTCGCCATGGTGGTCGGCATCATGGTGGGCTCGGGAATTTTCCGCACGCCGGGCCTGGTTGCGGGCGAGCTCGGTCGACCCGGTCTCACCTTCGTGGCCTGGGCCCTCGGGGGACTGGTGGGGTTCCTGGGTGCACTGGTCTTCGCCGAGCTCAGCACGCGGCATCCGAGCGCGGGCGGCAAGTACGTCTACGCTCGCGAGGCCTTCGGCAGGCGAGCCGCGTTCGTCATCGGATGGACTGAGGCGCTCGGCATCTACTGTGCCGCGATCGCTGCGATCGCCGTGGTGAGCGGCGAGTACCTGGCGCGCCTCATCGGCTGGCCGGCCGGGCGAGCCGCACTCCTCGGAACCCTGCTCGTCGCCCTCTTCACCGGCCTCAACCTCGTGGGCGTGGAAGCGGGACGCTGGACGCAGGGCCTGGTGACGAGCGCCAAGGTGCTGGCCCTCGGCGCCGTAGTCGTCGTGAGCGGGTTCTACGGGTCGGGAGCGGGATGGAGCGGGGAGCTCCCCGGCGCGCCCGCCGGCCTCGCGAGCCTCGGGGCGCTGGCGGTGGCGTTCCAGTCGGTGATCTGGAGCTACTACGGGTATCCCGACGCCGCCAAGATCGCCGAGGAGGTGGCCGATCCGGAGCGCAGCCTGCCCCGCATCCTGCTCGTCGGGATCCTGGGTACCACGGGACTCTACCTGCTGCTGAACGCGGCCTTCCTGAACGTGCTTCCGCTCGAGCTGTTGGCGGCCTCGACACTCGTGCCCGGCGACGTGATCACGACGGTGCTCGGCCCGAGGGGCGGAAGCCTCGTCGCCGCGCTCGCGCTGGTCGTGCTGCTGGGCGGCCTCAACGGCAATCTGTTCGTCACCCCGAGGGTGCTCTTCGGCATGGCACGCGACGGCCTGGCGCCCCAGGCGCTCGCTCGGATCAATCGCGGAGGCACGCCCTCCCTCGCCATGCTCGTGATCGGCGTCGTCTCGCTGGTGCTCGCCGCCACCGGCAGCTTCGAGCGGTTGTTGTCGCTCGCGATCGTCCTGGTGCTGGTGACCGACGGCTTCATGGTCCTGGTGCTGCTGCGTCTGCGGTCACGGAGCCCGAGTGCCCCGTTCCGGGTGCCGCTCTACCCGGCGTTGCCCATTCTCTTCCTGGCCGTCTACGTGCTGCTCCTGCTCGGGGCCTTGTGGCAGCAGCCGCTCCGGACGCTGCTCTCGCTCGCGGTGCTCGTCGTGGTCGGCCTTCTCGCGCGCGCCGTGGTGACGAGGCCCGAGGCGGGGCCTAGCCCTCAGTGACCGCGTAGTCGTCGCCGTAGAACTTGCTCGTGCTGCTCGTGTGGAAGTGCAGAGCCTTGATCGGCTCGTATTTCGCGGGCGCGAGCCCCGGCAGGACCTCGAGCATCTCGTCCTCCCAGACGCTCTCTCTGTTCCAGGAACCCGTCCAAACGGAGGGGACAACAACGGCAGGCTTATTAGACTTGACCGGTCGTCCCATATCAGAATCGCGGCTCTGGGAAAGAGCAGGTCGGATAGCGAGACGCGGGCGGGCGCGGGAATCCGGGCGGGCGAGATCGTGCTGCCCGCCGCGAAGCTCGACGAGACGCTCGCCTTCTTCACGGAGCGGCTCGGGTTCCGCGTGGCCGCCGTTTTCCCCGCGGACGCCCCCTCGGTGGTGGTGGTCTGCGGCTACGGGCTGCGCGTCCGTCTGGAGCGCGAGGGGTCCGGAGCGCCGGGCGTGCTGCGCCTGCTCTGCGACCATCCGTCCGCCCTCGAAGGCGGCGCTCTCGAGCTCGTGGCGCCGAACGGCACGCGCGTGAAGCTCGCGGCCTGGAACGCGCCACTGCAGGTGCCGGCTCTGCGTCCGTCGTTCGTATTGACTCGAATCGGCGCGGGGTCGGGTTGGGGGACGGGACGGGCTGGCATGCGCTACCGCGACCTGATCCCGGACCGCCAGGGCGGTCGCTACATCGCCTCGCACGTCCTGATCCCGGAGGGCGGCCCGGTGCCCGACTACGTGCATCGCCACCGGGTGCGCTTCCAGCTCATCTACTGCTACCGCGGCTGGGTCAAGGTGGTGTACGAGGATCAGGGCCCGCCGTTCGTGCTCGAGGCGGGCGACTCGGTGCTGCAGCCGCCGGAGATCCGGCACCGCGTGCTCGAGTGCTCGGCCGGACTCGAGGTGATCGAAGTCTCCTGCCCCGCCGAGCACGAGACGCTCGCCGACCTCGAGCTGGAGCTGCCCACAGCGGTGGCCCGGCCCGAGCGGGACTTCGGTGGACAGCGCTTCGTGCGCCACCAGGCCTCGCGGGCGGATTGGGCCCCCTGGCGGGTCCCCGGTTTCGAAGCGCGCGATCTCGGGATCGCGGCGGCCACGCGCGGCCTGGCCGCCGCCCAGGTCGTGAGCTGGCGCGGCAGCGCGTCAGGCCCTTCTGGCACGGATCAGCCGCTCTCGACAGACGACGCGGAACTGTTGTTCACCTTCGTTCTCGAAGGAGGCGCCACGCTGGACTGCGGGGGCCAGGAGCGGGTGTCGGCCGGCGACGCTTTCGTGATTCCCGCGGGTCGGATGCACGCCCTCCGAGAGTGCTCGTCCGACCTCGAGCTGCTTCAGGTGACGCTCCCCGCCGGATAGCGAGAGTCGCCCAGCGCGGCCCGGGTGGTGGTTGCGCTAAGCTGCCTGTGGATGGAGACGCTTGGCCCGCCGTACCTGCTGATCGCGACCCCGGCCCTCCGTGACCGCAACTTCGCGCAGTCGGTGGTGATGATGGGTCACCACGACGAGGAGGGGGCCCTCGGCTGGGTCATCAACCGCCTGCACGACAGACCTGCGCGCGAGATGCTCGGCGCGGCGCACCGCGAACGCGTCCACGCCGAGACACCCCTGCACGTGGGAGGGCCGGTCCCCGCGGACGCCCTGCTGGCGCTCTTCCGAGGGGCCATCGACGGCGTGGAGTCGACCGAAGTCGCGCCGGGTCTCTTGCTGTCGAGGTCCGCCGACGTTCTCTCGCCGCTCTTCTCCCGAGCGCCCGGTCCGGAGCTCGTGCGGGGCCGGCTCGTGTTCGGCTACGCGGGCTGGGGTCCCGGCCAGCTCGAGCGCGAGATGCAGGAGGGTGCCTGGCTGGCCCTTCCCAACGACCACGACCTGGCCTTCGCACCGCGTGTGGACGATCTTTGGCAGCGCTGCTTCGAGCGATTGGGCATCAACCCGGTCCTGCTCACCAGCCCGTCCGGCCGCACGCACTAGGCCTCGGCCCTGCCGCATCGCGGGGTCACGGCTGCCCAGAGCCGGCCTTCCGCCTACTGCAGACTGCGCTCCGGCTGGCGTTGGAGCAGCCCGAGCTTCTGCCACAGGAAGGTGTAGGCGAGCGCCGCCATGTGCGCCGCCTGCTGGTTGTTGGCCGCGCCGCCGTGGCCGCCCTCGATGTTCTCGTAGTAGAGGACGTCCTGCCCCATCTCGCTCATCAGCGCCATCATCTTGCGCGCGTGGCCGGGGTGGACGCGGTCGTCGCGGGTCGAGGTGGTGAAGAGCGTGGGCGGGTACGTCACGCCGGCCTTCAGCTGGTGGTAAGACGAGAAGCCCTGGATGAACGCCCACTCCTTGGGGTCGTCGGGGTCGCCGTACTCGCCCATCCAGCTCGCCCCGGCCAGCAGCGTGTGGTATCGCCGCATGTCGAGCAGCGGCACCTGGACCACGACGGCGCCCCACAAGTCGGGCCGCATCGTGAGCATGTTGCCCATCAACAGCCCGCCGTTGCTGCCGCCCTGGATCCCGAGATGCGGCGTCGAGGTGACCTTGCGCCGGATCAGGTCCTCGGCCACGGCGATGAAGTCCTCGTAGGCCTTGTGGCGGTTCGCCTTGAGCGCGGCCTGGTGCCACTTCGGGCCGAACTCGCCGCCGCCGCGGATGTTGGCGACCACGTAGACGCCGCCCTTCTCGAGCCACGCCGCGCCGATGCCGCCGCGGTATTCGGGCAGCATCGAGACCTCGAAGCCGCCGTAGCCGTAGAGCAGCGTCGGGTTCTTGCTATCGAGGGCGAGGCTCTTGCGCGAGACCTGGAAATACGGGATGCGCGTGCCGTCCTTCGAGCTTGCCTCGTGTTGGCTCACCGCGAGCCCGGTGGCGTCGAAGAACGCCGGGAGCTGCTTGAGCTTCTCAAGTGCGCTCTTGCCGATCGTGCCCAGCGACAGGCTGGTCGGCGTGACGTAATCGGTGACCGTCAGGAAGTAGTCGTCCGACTCCTCGTCGTCCACCGCGTTCGCCACCACCGTGCCGAACTCGGGCATCCCCGGCAGCGGCTCGCGCGACCATTTCCCGTCCTTGCGGCTCAGCACGTAGACGCGGTTTTTGACGTTGTCGAGCTCGTTGAGCAGGATGTGGTTCAGCGTCGGGCTGAAGGCCACCAGCGACTTGCGCTCAGTCGGCTCGAACAGCACGTCGAAGCGGCGCTCCCCCTTCAGGAAGCCCTCGAAATCGGTCGCCAGCAACGCCCCCGCGGCGTAGGTCTTGCCGCCGACCGTCCAGTCGTCCCGCAGCTCGAGCAGCAGTAAGTCGCGGTGGACGTTGGCGTTCGCGCTGTCCGGCTTCTCGATCTTGACGAGCTTGCCGTCGCGGCGCAGGTACCGCTCGTTCGAGTAGAAGGTGATCCCGCGCAGGACGAAGTCGCGCTCGAAGCCCTTGGTGTCGTCGTGGAGCGCGTAGGCCAACACGTCCTCGGGCTGGCCTTCGTAGATCGTCTCGGCCTGCTCGAGCGGCGTGCCGCGCTTCCAGAGCTTCGCGATCCGTGGATAGCCCGACGTCGTCAGCGAGCCCTTGCCGAAGTCGGTCCCCACGAAGAGCGAGTCGCGCGAGACCCAGCCCGTTTGGCTCTTGGCCTCGGGCAGGAAGAAGCCGTCCTTGACGAAGCTGCGCGTCTCCAGGTCGAACTCGCGCACCACGGCGGCGTCGGCCCCACCGCGGGAGAGCGAGACGAGGCACAGCCTGTAGTCAGGCTTCAGGCATTCGGCCCCCTGCCAGACCCAGTTCTCCTTCTCGGCCGCCCCGAGCGCGTCGACGTCGATCACCGTCTCCCAGGCAGGCTCCGGCTTGCGGTATTCGGCGAGCGTGGTCCGGCGCCAGAGGCCGCGCGGGTTCTTCGCGTCCTTCCAGAAGTTGTAGTACCAGGGGCCGAGCTTCTGCACGCCGGGGATGCGCTCCTTGGAGTCGAGGATGTCGAGGATGCGCTTTTCGAGCGCGGCCTCCTCCGGGGTCCCCAGCACCTTGGCGCTCTCGGCGTTCCGGGCCCGCGCCCACTCGAGCGACTTGTCGGCGGTGACGTCCTCGAGCCAGAGGTAGCGGTCCTCCGGGGCGGCCGCCTTTTCGGCGTCTTCGGCGGTCGTGTGCCCGGTCGCGCTCATCACGAGCGCGAGGGCGAGGGCGAGGCGGCGCATCGGCTTTCCTCCCGATTCATGTGGATTCAGGGTCCCCGGCGGACAGGGCACGCAAGCCACCGGCATTCCCATGTTACCGTGAAGCCTTTCGAACGCGCGCGCTGGGATGAGCCAAAACAGGCCGGTTCATGATTCGCGCGCAACTCTAGCAGCACCGTCGGCGCGGGCCGAGCGGTCGGCTGCCGGCCGGTCGGCACCGCCGCTGTCTGCGACGACCCGGGCGATATACTCCGGCGTATGACCGAAGCCACTCGCCGCCATTTCCTCGGCACGACCGCGACATCAGCGGCCGCGCTCGCCCTGTCACGCGCGTCGTTCGCCCAGGACCCGCTCGCCGCGATCCGCGTCGAGGTCGGGAAGAGGCACGACGAGAGCGTGACACGCCTGCAGGACTGGATCCGGCTGCCCTCGATCGCGGCCGAGAACCGGGCCATGAACGAGGGCTGCGAGCGGATGATGCAGCTCGCGCGCGAGGCCGGCTTCCAGGCCGTGAGCCGCGTGGACACGGACGGGCACCCGAGTGTCTTCGCCAGCCTGGACGCGGGCGCCAAGCGGACCGTCGGCCTCTACTTCATGTCGGACGTGAAACAGGCCGATCCGGCCGAGTGGTCACATGCGCCGTTCGATGCGGCGATCGTGGACAAGCCCGGCTTCGGCAAGGTCGTGATGGGCCGCGGCGCCGTGAACCAGAAGGGCCCCGAGGCCGCGTTCCTCGCCGCGCTCCACGCGATCCGCGGGGCGGGGCGCCAGTCGCCCGTGAACCTGGTCCTGATCGCCGAGAGCGAGGAAGAGATCGGCTCGCCGCACTTCCGGCAGGCGGTGCTGAAGCCGGAGGTGGCACAGGCTCTCAAAGGCTGCATGGGCATCTTCATGCCCTCGGCGGCGCAGGACCCCGACGGGGGAGTCACGGTCTCGCTCGGGGCCAAGGGCGTGGTGGAGCTGGAGCTCGTGGCGAGCGGCGAGAAATGGGGCAGAGGCCCACGCAAGGACGTCCACTCGGCGAACCGCGCGCGGCTCGACAGCCCGGCCTTCCACCTGGTGCAGGCCCTCAACACGCTGGTCACGGCGGAGGGCGACCCCGCGATCGACGGTTTCGCCGACCGGGCGCGCGCTGTCTCGGCCGCGGAGAAGGCCATGCTCGACGCGGCCGCCGCGCGCATGCGGGAGGCCACCGCCAAGAAGCTGCTGTCGGCCGACCGCTGGGCGCACGACCTGTCGTGGCGCGCGTCGCTCGAGCGGCTCGTCTCGGTGCCCACGGTAAACATAGAGGCTCTTCGGGCTTTCGAGTGGGTAAAAACCGTATCAGGAACCATACCAAGTTCGATGGGTCAGAGCGGACGTAGCA
>Ga0247727_10001047_pt1 | contig 67423 bp, 66 predicted proteins | sample WisWelCaveWW1625_FD_202498 | JGI IMG/M metagenome (GOLD analysis project Ga0247727, IMG submission 202498) | Biofilm microbial communities from Wishing Well Cave, Virginia, United States - WW16-25 | ecosystem: Environmental > Aquatic > Deep subsurface > Groundwater > Cave microbial mat | place... | reverse complement strand
GCTCGAATTTGACTCAACGCGGGTCAATCCGGTCGAGCAGAAACTTACGTTCACTCGCGGCGACACGCTGCGCGGCAGTTACGGGCCGTATCGCGCCAACAACGATCTGTTGTTTTATGATCTCAACATCCGGCTGAATATCGCGGAGAAATATCTTTCCGGGGCCAATCTGATCCGCTTCAAAATGCTCGCGGATGATGCGCGCATTCAGATCGATCTGTTCGACAACATGCAGGTCGATAGCATTTTGTTTGAAGGCAAGAAGCTGAATTACACGCGCGCCTTCAATGCCGTGTTCATCGATTTTCCTGAGACGCTAAAAGCCGGCCAAATTTACAACATCGTTTTTCATTATTCCGGCCATCCGAAGGAAACCGGACGCTTTGGCGGCATTGCGTTCAAGCAGGATTCGCTGGGCAATCCGTGGATTTATACCGCCTGCCAGAATATCGGCGCGAGCTTGTGGTGGCCGAACAAAGATCAGCAGCCGGACGAGGTTGACAGCATGAAGATCAGCGTGGCGGCGCCGGCGGATTTGATGGTGATCTCCAACGGCCGGTTTCAAAGCAAAAACGATCTCGGCGACGGCTACACGCGCTGGCATTGGAAAGTGCACTATCCCATCAACAACTACAGCGTCTCGCTCAACATTGCGAAATACACGCATTTTTCCGAAAGGCTCGGCGATCTCACGCTGGATTATTACGTCCTGCCGTATCATCTCGACGGCGCCAAGCGCCAGTTTGCGCAAGCGAAACCGATGATCGAGTGTTTTCAAAAATATTTCGGCGCCTATCCTTTTTCCAAAGACGGCTACAAGTTGATCGAAGTGCCTTATTCCGGCATGGAGCATCAGAGCGCGGTGACGTATGGCAATCTCTTCAAGAACGGCTATCTCGGCCGCGACTGGACGGGCGTCGGCGTGAGCACGAAGTTCGATTTCATCATCATTCACGAGAGCGGGCATGAGTGGTTCGGCAACAGCGTGACGGCGAATGACGTTTCCGACGCGTGGATTCAGGAAGGCTGGTGCACGTATGCCGAGGGCGTGTATGTCGAGTGCCTGTTCGGCTACGAGGACGCGATCAAATATTTCAACGGCTATCAGAGCAAAGTGCGAAACCAACAGCCGATCATCGGGCCGGCGGCGGTGAACCGCTGGCCGGCGGGAGATCAGTATTTCAAAGGCGCGCTGTTCTTGCACACGCTGCGCAACGTCGTGGCTGATGATGAAAAGTGGTGGGCGATGCTGCGGGATTATGCCGCGCATTTCAAATACAAAAACATCTACACCGCCGACGTGATCAATTTCTTCAATGCATATTTTAAGCGCGATTTCAGCCCGTTATTTGAGCAATATTTGTATCACGCCGGCCTGCCGGCGCTGCAAGTGAGGTTCGAGAAAAATCGCGTGGCGTTTCGCTGGAAAGCCGAGGTGGATGATTTCAACATGCCGGTAAAAGTGCGCGTGAACGGCAAGGCGCATTTTATTTTTCCCACCGCGCAGTGGAAATCGGAATCTCTCGTCCCGCTTCGCGGGACGAAAGAGAACTGGCAGGTGGCGACGGATTGGTTTTATGTTGCGGTTGAGGAGGATAAGTCTCCTCGTTGAGTTTAAGATTGTGATGCAACATTTATGTTGCGTGTATAGTTTCGCCTCAACATAAATGTTGAGATACGGAAACTTTAGTTGCAATTTTCTTTTTGCTTGTGTAAATTATGCAGACGATTTCAGCAGGCCGGTCTTTTTGTTACAGCCGCAGCCTTAAATTTTCACATTATCGGAGAACAAGATGAAACGAAAAACCACATTGTTCATCGGAATATGCTGCTGGGCGGCAGGGTTCAGCGTTGTACAGGCGCAGGAACTCGAGGATTACGTTTCCAAATACACCTCAACAAACGGCGCCGGGTACATGCAGCCGCTGGCCGACGCTTTCGGGGCCAACCTCAACAGCGGTTTTTATCACGGCGCGCGCATCAGCACATTCGGATTTCACATTTACATCGGCGTCGAGGCGATGACGGCGCTGATTGCAGATGATCAAAAAACCTTCACCGCTAAAACCGAAGATCCGTTCAGTCCGGCGCAAACGGCGCCAGCCCCGACGATTTTCGGCAGCGGCCAGGGCGCGGCGGTGACCGGCACGGGCGGAACGGTGTTCAATTTTCCCGGCGGCCTCGATATTGACAAACTTCCACTGGCCGTGCCGCAGGTGACCGTGGGGTCGATTCTGGGCACGGAAGCGACGGTTCGCTATGTCAAGGCAAAAATCGATGACAATATCGGCGAAGTCAAGCTTTTCGGTTTCGGCGGCCGGCACAGCCTCAGCCAATATTTTAAAGATTTTCCCCTCGACCTGGCCGCCGGTTTTTTCATCCAGAAATTCGAGATCGGCGACATCGTCGAGGCCAACACCAAACATATCGGCTTGCAAGCCAGCCTGTCCCGCAGCATTTTGACGCTGTACGGCGGCGTCGGTTACGAATCCGCCACGCTCGACATTGCTTATGATTATGAATCCGGCGCCGGCACGGAGAGGATTGCCTTCGATCTCGAGGCGGAAAATTCGGTTCGATTTACCGCCGGGGTGGCGCTCAATCTCCTCGTGCTCAAGCTCCACGCCGACTACAATTTCGGCTCGCAGAATGTGATTGCCGCCGGCCTGGGGTTCGGCTTTTGAAAAATTTTCCATAATGAAATTGATATTCCTGAAGATGCCAGTATTACCCAACTTGATATTGAGAGTTTGTCGCTGCGCGTTGTGGTCAAATCGGGCAACCAGGCCTCCAGAATAAATGTGACCGCGAAAATCATAGATGTGAACCAGCAAACGGAGACCGTGTACGAAAATTATCCCGTTACTCTGACGGGCCTGATCAATGTCGATACGCCGTTTATCGGCCTCAATGATCTTATCGCAACTGGCGTCAGCAAATTGCGCGGCAAACTCGAAGGCTACGCTAAGAATACGGATAGCGGCTCTTTCTTCATCGAAGTGAGCGGCATTTCCGTTCCATCCGGTCAGCGTGTGTTGGTCGATCTGCATTTACGCGTCAAAGCCACCGTCAAGTACGATCAATGCGTCGAGGTGCCGCAGCTTTTTTCGAGCGGCGAAGAATGCACGAAGTAGAGGTGGCGTAACGATTGATGTTTGAAAGGCGAAATTGCAACGGAGGAGGTGAGCATGACGAATTCCAACGGATCCAGTTCCCGGCCGGCGCTGCTGCAAAAACTGGCGAGCGAGGTGATCGGCTTCGACACGCAATACACCCTGGCGACCGGCGAGCGCAGCCGGCGGATTTATCTCGACAGCACGGCCAGCACGCTGCGTTTGCAAGTGGTTCAAACGGTGTTGGATAAATTCCAGCCTTACTATTCCAACACTCACAGTTTGCTGCATTTCGGCGCCAAGATTTCGACGAAGGAATATCAGTGGGCGCACGAGATGGCGCTAACGTTCGTTCGCGCCAATCCTGAAATTTATACCGCCTTTTTCGTGGGCAGCGGCACGACGGCCGGGATGAATCGCGTGGCGCGCACGCTGCGAGAAAAACGCCCGGACCGCGACGTCGTCATCACTTCCATCATGGAACATCACTCCAATGATCTCCCCCACCGCAAACATTTTCGTGAAGTCGTGCACATCCCGGCGGCGATGGCGTCCCGCAAAGGCGGGATCGGCTGCATCAACTTGCAGCGGCTGGAAGAAGCGTTGCGCGAGCATGCCGGCAAAGTCAATTACGTGGCGATCACCGGCGTTTCAAACGTGACGGGCATCATCAATCCGATTTACGACATTGCCGAGATGGCGCATCAACACGGCGCGCTGATCGTCGTCGACGCGGCGCAAATGGCGGCGCACGTGCCGATTCAGATGAGCGGCCACGGCAATCCGGGCCGCGATCTCGACGTGCTGGTTTTTTCCGGGCACAAAATTTACGCGCCCGGCTCGCCCGGCGTGGTTATTACACGCAAAGATTTGTTTGCCGGCCTGGAGCCGCAGGAAGTCGGCGGCGGCATGGTCGATCAGGTTTATATCAACCGCTACACGCAATCACAAAAATTTCCGGATCGCGAAGAAGCCGGCACGCCAAACATCTGCGGCGCGATTGGCTTGGCGGCGGCGCTGTACGCGCTTCATAAAATCGGCATGGATTTCATCGCCGAAGAGGAGTGCAAGCTCATCGAGTATGCCATCGAAAAACTCAGCGCCGTCGACGATCTCATCATTTACGGCGAAACTGATTGCAGCCAGTGCCAGCGCTCGGGCGCGATTTCATTCAATCTGAAAAACATGGATCACGGCTTGACGGCGGCGGCGTTGAACGATTATTTCAACATTTCCGTGCGCAACGAATGTTTTTGCGCGCATCCTTACGTGCGCGAGATGGTGTCGATGAGCCTGGAGGATGAAGCCGGCCGCCTGACCGACGAAGAACTGCAGCAGCTCGCCGAATTGCATCGCGGCATGGTGCGCGCCAGCTTCGGCATTTACAGCACGGAAAAAGACGTCGACGCCCTGGTTGCCGCTTTGAAGCACATCACGGCCAACAAGGCGTTTTATCAAAGCCAATACAACCGCCTGCCGAACGGCGACTACGAGCACAAAACCTTCCAGTTCGATCACAAAAAAATTTTTTGCATCAAAGAAGAAATCGAGGCGCTGCTTGCCGCCTAGAAACAAAAGCGCACGCAAAGACGCAGAGCCGCAAAGACCACGCAAAGAAAATCTTGGCGATAACTTTGCGTCTTCGCGTCTTTGCGTGAAATTTTTTTGCTTTTTGCAATACTCTTCAGTTGGAGTGCACCCATGCCTGAAAATTTTATAATGGGCCCGATGTGGTACGTCGTCTTTTTGCTTTCGCTCACCTGTCACGAAGCCGCGCATGCGCTGGCCGCGAAATGGGGTGGCGACCTGACCGCTTTTCATGCCGGCCAAGTAACGCTCAATCCGATGCCACATATGCAGCGCGAGCCTTTCGGCACGATCGTGGTTCCCATTTTATCTTTTCTGTTGAGCGGTTGGATGATCGGCTGGGCCAGCGCGCCGTATGATCCGAGTTGGCAGCAACGCTACCCGCGCCGCGCCGCGTGGATGGCGTTGGCGGGGCCGGTCGCCAACTTCATTTTAGTTATTCTCGCCGCGCTGGCGATTGGGATCGGCATCGGCGCCGACTTCTTTCACCGGCCCGAGGCGATCAATTTCACGAAAGTCGTCGCGCCCAACGCCAAGGGCCTGCCGCAGGCGCTCGCCACCTTCTTCAGCATTTTGTTTTCGCTCAATCTTTTGCTGGCCACCTTCAATTTGCTTCCGGTTCCGCCTCTCGACGGCAATACTGTCGTCGGCCTTTTCCTCAGTGAACGCGCCGCGCTGAAATTTGCCGAGCTGAGCCACAACCAAGCTTTTTCGCTCATCGGCTTGTTGGCGGCGTGGAAAATTTTCGACGTCGTTTTCCGTCCGGTCTTTATCTTCGCGCTCAATCTGCTTTATCCGGGCTCGAATTACCAATAAACGAAAAGGCTACGCCTGTAAGGATAAAATAATGCGCCGCTGGTCTTACGATACGCCTGAAAACTGGACACGCCGTGATTTTCTAAAAACGCTTTCACTCGCGCTGGCGGCTGTTCCACTTCGCTCTGCTTTGGCCACACAAACCGGAACGACGCGGTTCTTTTCACGACAAAAAACCGATCATCTTCAAAAGATCATCGTCATCGGCGCCGGTTTGGCCGGCCTCACCGCGGCGTATGAGCTTACGAAAGCCGGGCATGATGTGACGATTCTCGAAGCCCGTAACCGCGCCGGCGGCCGCGTCTTCACGGTGCGGGAGTTTGCCGACGGGCTTTACGCCGAGTGCGGCGGCGAATGGGTCGAGCACAATCATGATTATTTGTTGCGGTATATCGAAGAGTTCGGGCTTGCGCTTTATCGCGGCCAGTTCGTCGATACCGAAGACGAAGGCTTGCAATTTTCGCCGCGCAGCCGCAAGACTCATGAACGGCTCGAGCAAACCGTGAAGCTCATCAATCCCTTCGAGCATCAAACGCCTTCGCAAGCCGAGCTGGACAAAATCTCGGTTGCTGAATTTTTAAAACAGCTCGACGCGCCGCCGGAAATGATCGAGCAAATGCAACGGTCGGTTTCCGCTTTGATGGCGATTAACCTCGAGAGCATTTCCGCTCTGCACCTCCTCAACGAATATGCTTTGCCGGAAAGCCGGGCCAGTTTCCGCATCGCCGGCGGCAACGATCGCGTGCCGCAAGCGTTGGCAGCGCAATTGCGCGACCGCATTTATTATTCCCGTCCCGCCGTCAAAATCGCTCACGATGCTGCCGGCGTGCGCGTCACATTTTTAGAAAATGGCTCACCGCAAACGATCAACGGCGAGCATGTGGTGATTGCCGCGCCGTTTACCTGCGTGCGCAAAATCGAGATCACACCGTCGCTTTCAGCGGAAAAGATGAAGGCGATTGCCACGCTGGGATACGGCCAAATTCTCAAAGCGCCGCTACAATTTCGCCAGCGGTTTTGGAATAAACAAACGGATGAGCCGAGAAAAAGTTTGCAAGGCATGATCGGCTCCGTCTACGAAGCCTCCGGCGGCCAACCCGGGCCGCGCGGTTTGCTCGTGGCCTACATTCCGGATAAAAGCGGCGTGGAAATGGGAAGTGTTCCAGCCGATCAACGTCTCGAAAAAATTCTCGCGAAAGTCGGCGAAATTCATCCGCAAGCGCCGCGCTATTTTGAAGGCGGCTACGTGAAATGGTGGCAGGAAGATCCGTGGGCCGGCGGCACGTATGCGTATTTTCGGCCGGGCGAAATCACGACAGTGCGCACGATCATCGCCAAACCCGAGGGCCGCATTCATTTCGCCGGCGAGCACACCGCCGGCTGGCAGGGATACATGAACGGCGCGGTGGAGTCCGGCCATCGCGTCGCGAAAGAAGTTCACGAAAGCACGTAACGCGGACTTCCAGTCTGCAAATGTAGAACCACAACATAAATGTTGCGCTACATTTGAGCTGTGGAGATTTGATGTCAACCACTCACCCGATCAAGAAAGCCACTTTTTTTCAGCTTGCCTTTATGATTTACGGCGCCGTGTGCGCCGGCGCGTTCGGTTTGGAAGACATGATCTCGAGCGCCGGCCCCGGCATCGCCATTCTCACGCTGCTCATCGTTCCTTTTTTATTCAGCGTTCCAGTTTCATTTGCCGTCGGCGAGCTGACCACCATGCTGCCGGTGGAAGGCGGCCAATATCGCTGGGCGCGCCAGGCGTTCGGCGATTTTTGGGGATTTCAAGCCGGCTGGTGGGCATGGATGACCGGCGTCGTTACCAATGGCATCTTCGCCGTGCTCTTCGCGAATTATGTTGAATACTGGCTGCCGGCGATCAGAGATTACCATCTCGCTGCGCTGGTGCAAAACTGGCCGCTGCCGGCTGTGCTGCAAGATTTATCGGCAAAAGTCAGCGTGCATTGGCTGATTTGTTTGTCGCTCATCTGGTTCATGCACGTTCTGAATCTTCGCGGCATTCAAGTCGTCGGCAACACGGCGATTCTGCTCAGCATCATTCTGTTGATTCCGTTTGCGATCATGCTCGCACTCGGCGTCGCGAGCTGGCAGCACAATCCTTTTGCGCCGTTCCACGCGCCGGGAAAAAATTTTATCAGCGGCTTTGGCAGCGCGCTGGTAATCGCGATCTGGCTTTATTCCGGCTATGACAAGCTTTCCGCCGCCGCTGAAGAAGTCGAGAATCCGCAACGCGTCTTCCCTCCTGCCCTGTTCTTCGCGGTAACTTTGGCGATGCTCAGCTATGTTTTGCCGACCATCGCCGGTTTGGCAGCGTTGGGCAATTGGCAAGAGTGGGCCGGCGCGTATTTTTCTCCTGCCGCCACCCTAATCGGCGGCGCCTGGCTCGGCCATGCGATGACTTTCGGCGCGCTGTGCAGCAACGCCCTGCTGCTCAATGTCACCATGCTCGCGGCTTCGCGCTATCCGCTCACGTTGGCGCAAGACGGATTTCTGCCGCAGTTTTTGTCCAAACTTCATCCAAAATACGGCACACCGGCGCAGTCGTTATTCTGGGGCAGCATCACCTACAGCGTGCTGGCGATCTTCGATTTCACCCAGCTCACGATTATTTACTCGTGGTTTCTCATGTCGAGCTATATTTTGCTCTATGCCAATGTTTGGATGATGCGGCGCACGCACGCGGAAATGCCGCGGCCGTTCAAAATTCCGTTTGGCCAAGCCGGACTGTTTCTCGCGATGCTGCCCACGTGTGTGATCGCGCTGGTGGCGATGGGAAGCACGGTTTTTGAAGAGGGGGAATTTAGCCAACGCCAGCTTGCCATCGGCGCGTTGACGCTGCTTTCAGGGCCGGCGGTTTATGGGGTGGTGAGGTTGTTGAAAAGGTAAGTTTAGACGGAAAAGCTTTTTATGAAATGAACTCTCATCTGGAAGCATCTTTCAAAGCCGTGCATGTTCTTGGAAATTTGTGCATCATTTCAGTTCCGCGCAGTTTTACGTTTACGGCTGCGCGCACGGCGAGGCTTTATGTTGCGAGCGTAATGAATGGCTGTAATTGCTTCTGGCTTGATGAAGACAGGTAGGCCCTCATCATCCACCGCAAGGACATAAATTTCGGTCACGATAATCTCCGGATGCCTGATAACATGCTTTTCACCATTTTCAAGGTGAAAAACGATTGCCTTGAAAGGGCGCTCATTTAAAGTTTTGCGAATAACTTCGATATCCATTTGAACGCTCCGTCTGATTTAAACTCTTTTTCAATATTACGTTTTAGATAAAGATAAATTGAATTTTGGATTATTTCAACAAAAAATTTCAGTTTGTCGCGCTTGCCATCTTGGCGGTTTATTTGTAACTTATATTCGTCAATTTGCCAGTTGGTGGAATAAAAAATTCGAGGGCAATAGAAATGATCACTCTTCTTAAAGTCCGCAACTACAAAAGCCTTGAAAATGTCGAGTTGCCTTTGGGCTCACTCCACGTGTTGGTTGGACCCAATAACTCCGGCAAAAGCAACCTGTTCGACGTTTTTCAATTTCTGCGCGAGCTGGCTGAGATTGGCGGGCCGGCCGTGCATTCCCGGGGTGGATTCTCTCAAATTGTCTGGGGTGGCGATGTAAAACGAACGATCAGTTTTGAGCTTCACATGCGCATTGAAAATGGCAGCGCCAAAGAGGATAATTTGACTTATTATCTTGAAATTGGGGGCGGGCCGCAATTGTTTGCTATCATCAAAGAACGCCTGACGGTTTCAAACGGACCAAAAGGAAAAAAAACGCTTTTAACTTATCCGGTTGCCAACAACAACTTCGCGATAACCGATCTTAAGGGAAACAAAGTTGCGCTCAGCCGCAGCCCCGATCGTCTGGTTTTTGAGCAATTTCAGGATGAAGCGCACCACGGCCCGCTGGCGCGATTCGCCAGGGAACTATTAAGCTGGTCAATATATAATTTTGAGCCTTCAGCCATACGCAAGCCCAATACAGTTAAGCAGGACTTTCATTTTCAAACAACCGGCGAGAATTTCTCATCAGTTATTCACTCCATTCAATCCGAGCACGCAGAAAAGTTTAGTGAAATCGAAAGTCTTCTAAAAAGAGCGCTCCCCGAAGTTAGTCATTTGTTTACAGCTTTGACTAAGGAAGGTCGAACTTATGTCTCATGGGAAGAAGAGTCAATGCCGTTGCGGGTTCCGGTTTGGGCGATGTCGGATGGCGCGCTACGTTTGTTGGGACAACTTGCAGCGCTGTTTTCACCGGAGCCGCCGGCTCTTGCTTGTTATGAAGAGCCGGAAAATTATGTGCATCCGGCTTTGCTGACTGTAATAGCCGACGTAATAAAATGCGCGAGTGATGAAAATCAAGTTTTGATTAGCACCCATTCTCCTTATCTTCTTGATTTTTTCTCCCCCGAGAACCTTATTATCGTTGAGAAGAAAAGTGGCCGAACCCAATTTGGCTTTGTGAACAATAAAAAGAGCCTGAAAGAAGCCCTTCGTGTTCTTGGGCTGGGCGAAATCTGGTATTCGGGACAATTGGGAGGGATGCCGTGAAAATCGTTTTGCCAAAAGCAAAGATGATTTAGCCATTGCCGAACACGCCAATCCGGCACAAATCGCAAAACGTTGCAATAGCTTCAGAAGATTCCAACAGATTTTGTTAAGCTAATACAAAAAAACCATTTCGTAGTATCGAAAGAAAGCGCTCATGCAAAAACAAATTTTGAGTTTATCAGTTTTTGTTATGTTACTTGCCTCATTTGTCATAGCCGGCGACGCACTTATTCCATTGCGTACCGACGCGCCGCCGGTGATCGACGGCAAATTGGATGACGCCGTCTGGCAACAGGCGCCCTCGGTCACCGGTTTCAAAACATTCTTTCCGGAATATGGAAAAGATATGCCCGATCCCACGGTCGTGTATTACGCCTACGATCGTGAAAATCTCTATTTTGCTTTTCGCTGTTTTGACAGTGCGCCGGATAAAATCAAAACTTCCATCACCCGGCGCGACAACGTGCGGCCGGATGATTGGATTTGCATCAATCTCGATTCGTTCAACGATCAACAATCGCTGTACGGCTTCTACGTCAACCCGGCGGGAATTTAAGGCGATACGCGATTCGCCAGCGGCCGCGAGGATGACGGCCTTGATTTGATTTGGTACAGCGCCGGCAGCATCGACGGCAAGGGCTACACAATCGAAGTCCGCATTCCTTTCAAGAGCATCCGGTTTGCGAATAAAGCAACCGTCGAAATGGGCGTCGTTTTTGAGCGGCGCGTCAGCCGGCGCGCGGAACAAGGCACTTATCCGGCGCTGAAACCGCAACGCGGCATGTTTTTTCTGACGCAGATGATGCCCATGCACTTGCGCGACATCAAGCATTATAAGCTTTTCGAACTGCTTCCCGCCGTGACCGCCGGCGAGAGAAGCTCGCGCGTTGCCGGCAAGCTGGTTTCGGAAGGGCAGAACACCGATTTGAGTTTGACCACGAAATACGGCTTCACGTCGGATTTTATTTTTGATGGAACGTACAATCCGGATTTCAGCCAGGTCGAATCCGATGCCGGGCAGGTTGATGTCAATTTGCGCTCGGCGCTGTTCTTTTCGGAAAAACGGCCTTTCTTTTTGGAGGGCAATGAAAATTTCAATTTTGCCGGCGGTTCATCACAAGACCCGCTCGGCGCCATCGTCCACACCCGCACGATCGTGGATCCAATCGCCGGCTTGAAACTTTCCGGCAAACTCGGCAAGAAAAACTTTCTCGCCGCCATTGATGCTTTGGATGAACTGCCCGACGGTGATCTTCGGGGAACGCGGGCGCATGCTTCCGTTCTACGTTATAAAAGAGCTTTAAATGAAGACAGTTATATCGGCGTTGTATATACCGGCCGCGAGTTGAAGCATGGTTTTAATCGCGTCGCCGGTCCCGATGGCTTGCTCCGTCTCAATGAGTCGAGCATCTTGGGTTATCATTTTTTTCTTTCGGATAACAAGGAAGACGCCGCCACCAGCCCAGCGCGTGGCCATGCCTTGGGACTCGACTATCTTTTCAATACGCAAAAGTTAGACATCAATCTTGGCTTGCATGATCTTTCGGAAGATTTTGACACCAAGACCGGTTTTCTGACGCGCAACGGCCTGTCCCGCATTCGCGCCAACGTCACCCCGAAATTTTATCCCAAGGCCGGGCCTATCCGGCGCATTGACTTGGGTTTGTCTTCAGCCCAGATCAAGGACAAACCCAGCGATATTTATGAAACGTACAACGCGCTGTCACTGCGATTTTTCCTGCGCAAAAACGCCAATATTTCTCTCAGCGCCAATTATTCAACCGAAATTTTTTTAGGAGAAAAATTTGACACGAACGGCTGGAACCTCTCCGGCAGCAGCCAGCTCACCAAACAATTCTTTTTCCGGCTTTCATATCGCCGCGGCAAAGCGATTCGCTTCGCCGCCGATCCTTTTCAGGGCCGTGGCAGCAGCGCCTCGGCTAATGTTATCTACCAGCCGTCGGACAAGCTCAATGCGAATTTGACTCTCACGTATTCCGATCTCTTTCGCGATTCCAACTCTGAAAAAATTTTTGCAATGAAGATTCTCCGCAGCCGATTGACCTATCAACTGAATCGCTATTTGTTTCTTCGCGCCATTGCCGAGCACAATGATTTTCGAAAGCGTTTGCTGACCGACTTTCTCGCTTCGTTCACTTACATTCCGGGAACGGTGCTGCATTTCGGCTACGGCTCGATTTATGAGAAAAACATTTTGCCCAACGACGGCGGCTTTACCGAAACGAAAAGAGGGTTCTTTGCCAAAGCCTCGTATTTGTGGCGATTGTAGACGATTGCTCGGTAAAATCGAAAATTTTTAAACCCCAAAGGCCACAAAGCGCACCAAGAAAAAACTTTGTGGCCTTTGTGGTTAGTTTGGCATGTTTTAAAACTGGGCGATGTTAACTCTTTTTATTAAAACATCATGCAACTCAAACCACTCGGCACTCCCGCCAAGCTTCTCGCTCATCTCGTCCGCGACGTCGATTTCCGCAACGAGCGGGATCCGAAATTTGTCGTCGGGGCGTATGGGGCCAAAGGCGCGCATTTACTTTATTTTCGTCCGGGCGATAGCCAACAACAAGCGCGCATCATCAAACCGAGTGCGCAATTTCCCGCGAACATACCTGGCCGCGCCTTGTGGGCGCTTTGTCACACCGGAGATGGTGTTGTTCATTTCATTGCGTCGGGCAGCGATGAAGTGCAAGCCTATCGATATGATCTCGACGCGGATCGTCTCGAAGAAATACCGTTCACGATTCAGTATGATCGCGATGCCGATGCCGGCTCGAAGTTCAAACATTTTTACGCGCTGCGGCTTTGCCCCTCTCCTTTTGAAAATTGTTTGTACGGCGGCAGCTATCCGGATTGCCGTCTCTATGCCTGGGAACGCGCAACCGGCCAATTCGTCGATCACGGCAAAGTCGATGCAACGGAAAACTATTTGATCTGGCCGTGCCCGCAATTTGAAAACAAAATCTACTGCGGCCTCGGCTCACATGCCAAATTGGTCGAATTGGATTTACTAACGAAAGCAAAGCGCCCCGCTCTTCCATTTCAAGATTCACAAAAAGGAGAAGCGGGGCCCGCCGGTTTTTTGGGCAAAGAATTTCTCGTGCAGCTCACGCGTTGGCAAAATAAACTCATTGGCATTCTTTTTCCCCATCCCAAACTTTTGATTTTCGATACGGTCACAAACCAGGTTGAACGAATCATCGATATTCCAGATGAAGAAGATTTGTATCGTCTCGATCAAAATAATTTGATTATGATCGACGACGACGTTTATTTTGGCGGGCTTATTTCCGACAATCTTTATCGCGCCAATTTGCAGACAGGCCGCCTCGAAAAAATCGCTGCCGACGTCGGCGGCCCGTTTGGGCTAACCGAAGGCCGTTATCTCTGGTGCCACAGCGCGATTGATCGGATCACACAATTTGATCTCAACACGCAACGCGTGGTCGAGCGCTATCCGTGCAATTACGAGGGCGACGGCATGGGCATTTTTGCGCTGGCGCTCGGGCCAGATGAGAAGACACTCTACGGCGGCTCTTTTATCACGCAAAGCTTTTTTAAATTCGATTCGGTTAAAAATCAAAGCCACGAATTTGGGCAGGTTTTAAATTTGCCCGGACAGGTGAATAGCTTGCAAACGTGGCGCGAGAAAATTTTTATCGGCCATTACATTCACGCGACCGTCACCGAATACGACACCACGAAACCGTGGAATCATCTTGACGACCAGCAACCCAATCCGCGCCGTCTCTTCAGTTTATTGCACGAAGGACAAGATCGAATTTGGGACATGAAACTGGCAAGCGATGATTGCATTTATCTCGCCTGCGGCGCAACGTACGGCAAGCTCAGCGGCGGGCTGGCGCGCTTCAATCCGCAAACTTACGATTATCGCGTTTTTCATGATTTGATGCCGGAACAAACGTTGTGGTGTTTGGAAGCGCGAGTTCCCGGCAAAGTCATCATCGGCAGTTGGATTTACGGCGGGCTTGGGCAAAAACCATCAACCACTGAAGGCAGGTTGGGGATTTTTGATATTGCGACCGAGCGCGTGGAGCATCTCATTATTCCCGTGCCCAATGCCAAAAATGTGACAGCCATTGCTTTGTGGCAAGATAAAACGCATTCTCAATCCAGCGCCATCTCTCTTGAAAGAGATCGTATGGCAAGCAACTCCCCCCTGTCATTCCGCAGGAATCTTTTTCCCATCCAGCAGAGTGCTCAATTGGAAAAAGATGCTTCCAGCCTCGGCCGGCGCAGGGCAGACATGACATTGTTATGTGAAATCGGTTTTATTATTGGCACGGCAGACGGTTGGTTGTTCATTTATGATTTAAGGAAAAACGAAATCATCTTTCGTCATGAGCACGGCTGGGGCGACACGGCGAGCTTGTGCGCCAGCCGCGATGGCTGGGTTTATGGCATTGCGCAACACGCCATTTACCGCTTCGATCCGGAACGACAAAAATTTGAAAAGATCAGCGATTTTCGCTGCGACGGTTTTGTGGATAAAATTATCGAGGACAAGGAAGGAAATCTCTACATTGCAAGCATGACCGAGCTTTATCGGCTGGAAAGATGATCATCTTTTTTCTTGCAGCCGATCGCATCGCTTAAAAGCCTCTGCGGCTTTATCCGTTTCACCGAGCCGCGTCAACCCGACGCCCAAATTAAAATAAGCGCCGGCATGAAGTGTGTCAAGCGTCGCCGCTTTCAGTAAAAAAGGCAGGGCGGATTTAAAATTGTGCATGGCCTCCGCCTGAAATTGGCCGCGTTTCGATGAATCGTGTACAGCGCGTTTAACCGGGTCTTGCTCTACCAGTTCACCCGAACTTCTTTGCCGATGCTCGCCCATTTTCAAATACAGCAAGCCGACGTTATAATTCGCTTCAAAATCATCCGGATCGAGGCTTAAGACTTTTCCATATTGCTGAAGCGCATTTTGATAATCATTTTTGCTTAAATACATCCGCGCCACACTCGACAAAAGCTCCCGGTTTTCCGGCATGATCTGCAACGCTTGTTGGTAAGCGGCCAGGGCGTCGTCGCTTTTTCCCAAACAATCATAAACACTCGCCAAAGCCGCGAGGATTTTTTGTTCCCGCGGATTTTTTCGCAGCGCCTGTTCCAAGATCACAATGCTTTGGTCATAGTCACGCTGTTGATTGTAGAGCTCGGCCGCGGCCAAACGGGCTTCCCAATCGTCAGGATTGATTTCCAGCACTTGTTGGTACAAATTGAGCGCTTTTTCAAGCTCACCCAATTTGGCGTGAACGCCCGCGAGCTTTTTATAAGCTTCCGGCTGTTTGGAATCAATGACGACGGCCGTTGCAAAAGCGTCGCGCGCAGCAGGGGAATTGTTTTCGCCCGCCGCCTTGACGCCGGAATCAAAATATTCTGAAAAGAATTGGTGTCGCCAGCTTTTGATCTCGAGATCGAATCGCGTTGAGGCGGCCAAGCTGGCATCAAAGGCGCGATTCATGTTCGCAAAAAGTTTTTGTGCGGCGTATCCCCGTCCCAGCAAAAATTGAGCTTCGGCATTTTCCGGATGCGCCATCACAGCTTTTTCAAGCTCGATGACGGCTTTGTCCCAATCGTTCTGTTGGATATGAACCTTGGCCGAAGTCAATTCTTTGATCTGGCAGCTTGCACAAAAAACAACGATCACCCCGATCCATCCCACTTTAAAAAGATGGATTGCGCGCGGCGAAAAGTCGCATGACTGCCGTCTCATACCAGCGTCCTTGTCAAATTGGAATCCTTATAACTTATAAACGACAACGTCCTTATCATCACACTGATTGCAGCGTAATCACAAGGACGTCGCGCTGTTCTGTTGACAACAAAAAACTTTTCGGCTAATTTTTTTCCAGAGCCTCGGCTTTGGCAAACGCTTCTTTGGCCTTTTCCTGATCACCGGCGCGCATGTAACCGACGCCGAGATTATGCCAGGCACTGCCTTGATCCGGTTTGAGATCAACGGCCTTTTTGAGATACGGCATGGCGCCAATAAAATTGGCATTGGCCGCCTGCCGCAACGAGTCAATCCGGGCCGTATTCGGTTTCTTTTTGGCGGCCATGGCCGCGTCTTCGATTTCGCGCGCTCTCTTGTCCAGGCGCTCGCCGATTTTCAAATAGCTGAGGCCGACGTTGTAATTGACCTCAAAATCTTCCGGATTCAGTTTCAGCACTTCCGTCAATTGATTGATGGCGTTGGCATAATCGTCGCGCATCAAATAAAGCCGGCCCAAATTGAAGAGAAGATCCTTGTTGCCGGGATTCATTTTCAGCGCATCCAGATAGGTTTTCATCGCTTCTTCCGGCTTGCCCATCATATCGTAGGTGATGCCAAGATCGCCGATGATGCGAGGGCGGGCGGAATCGGGCGCCGCGGCAACAGCCTTGTGCAAAAGCTCGGCGGATCTCGCGTATTCCTGGCGTTGGTTATGAATGCTCGCCATCGTCATGTAGGTTTCATAATCATCGGGTTTGATCGCCAGCAGATCTTGATAAGACCTGAGCACTGCCGGGATGCTGTCCATGCGCATGTAGACAAAGGCGAGATTTTTGTAGCTATCGATCTGTTCCGGCTCGATGATTTTGGCGTTCATAAAGCCTTGCAGCGCCGCCGTGTAGTTCTCCTCATTCGCCGCTTTGACGCCGGCATTGAAATTATCCGCAAAATATTTTTGCCGATAAACTAAAATCTCCTTTTCATATTTTTTGGAATGAGACAGGCTCGTCTCAAATTCCCGCACCATGTCTTGAATGCGGCCTTTTTGCCCGTAAAGCTCGCCCAGCATGAAATGCGCCTCCGCATTCTCGGGTTTTTTGGCAATCGCTTTTTCAAACCATTCAATGGCCTTGTCGATTTCGCCCTGGCGCTTGTACAGTTTCGCCGAGTTCATTTCGACGGACTGGGCAAAAATCCCCGGCGTTAACACCGACAAAGCCAGCAGCCCCACCAACAAAGAGATGAAACGTTTCATCCTCGCTCTCCTTTCGGTTCAGTTTAAAATTGCAAACGAAAATTTGCAAAACCATCTTACGCAAATTTAACGAACAATCAAATAAAATATAAATGAAATTGGCTGGATACGCAAGAATTATTTTTAAACGCGTAATCAACACTACGCCAAAATGCAGACGGGTTTTCAGGATCTTGTTCTCCGAAGTTAATGTGAACAGCAAATGCTTTTTGCCAGCTTTTTGCCAAAAAACGCTTGCGACTTTTACAGGGTCTTCGTATATTGAAGCATCAAAATGCGAGCTGGAAATTCACTGTCAGCCAGGTTGGTGAGCCATGATCAAAAAGCGAATTGAATACGATTCCCCGGTCGAAGTGTTGATCGCAATTGCGAAGCGCTTGAATGCGCTCGAATCGCGGTACCGGAAGTCATCTGAGGATTTTTTTGACCAATACACCAAAGGTGACCTGGAAGATAGCGTTGATTTTGTCGAATGGGCCAATGATTATCGGCATTTCTTAGCGATCAAACTCGATTTGGAAGAAATGATGCGTCATGCTGCACAGTCTGCTCACCCAATACCTGCGTGAAATCGAGACGGCGGTTCAAGCGATTACAAACTGCCATGTTGAACGCTATCAAGAGGAAATTCTCTCATCAGATCGGGCCAATCTTCGTATTCGGATTCGTTTTTCCAATGGCTGTCTTTTGGAGATCAACGAAGCCGTCGTTGTCGAAAATCAAACTTTGCAAACCCTCGGTTATCGTTATCATTTGCAAGACAGCCAAAACAGGTTGATCTTTCGTTACGACGACACCCCTCACTTTCCAAACCTGCCGACGTCCCCTCATCATAAACATGAACCCGCCCAAGTGATCGCTACGGCGAAACCCACCGTTCTTAAAGTCCTTGAAGAGTCATTGTCTCTTATCGCCTCTATGCCTTAAATCAATTTATCATCACGAAACGATCTTGACTTATAATTTCGGCAAATTTTGCCCATACGGCGGACGAACGACGCCGGCTTCCGTAATGATGGCGGCAATCAAATCGTTGGGCGTCACGTCGAAAGCCGGGTTATAAACGCGCGCGTTGGGCGGCGCCGTGCGTCGTCCGAAACCTTCGGTTATTTCATCGGCGGCGCGTTCTTCGATGGGAATTTCTTCTCCCGTTGAGATATTGAAGTCGATGGTGGAAATCGGCGCCGCGACATAAAACGGAACGCCGTGTTTCTGCGCATTTACGGCCAGCCCATAGGTGCCGATCTTGTTGGCGGTGTCGCCGTTGCGGGCGATGCGATCGGCGCCGACGATGCAGCAATCGATCTTCTGCCGCTGCATGACGAACGCCGCCATGTTGTCGCAAATCAACGTGCAAGGAATGTTCTCCTGCATCAATTCCCACATATTGAGGCGCGCGCCTTGCAAAAGCGGCCGGGTTTCATCGACGAAAACATGCAGCTTTTTGCCTTGGGCCTGCGTGGTGAAAATTATGCCGAGCGCCGTGCCGAAATCCGCCGTTGCCAAAGCGCCGGTGTTGCAATGGGTGATGATCGTCGCCGGGCTGGGTATAAGCCCGGCGCCATGCCGGCCCAAAGCGCGACAGGTTTGTTGATCTTCGATGAAAATCTTATTGGCTTCGTTGAAAAGTTCTTCTTTGATTTGGGCAACGGTTTGATGACGGTGCGTCTCGGCGGTTCGGCGCATGCGTTCCAACGCCCACGCCAGATTCACCGCTGTCGGGCGAGTGCCGCGCAGATATGTGATGACGCGCGCCAGTTCCGTGAAGAATTTGTTTTTATCATCGCTGTCAAAGTGTTGCACACCCAACAAAACTCCAAATGCAGCGGCAATGCCAATTGCCGGCGCGCCGCGCACGCGGAGTTTTTTGATGGCCTCGCCGAGTGTTTCAACCTCGTCGATGCGCAAATAAACCAATTCTGCCGGCAGCTTGGTTTGATCGATGAGCTTGACTTTATTGTCGATCCATTCGATGGTGGTGACGGGCATGGCTATTACTCCGTAATAATTTTACTTGATTTAAAAAACTAAAATCACTAATTTAGCATCATGACAAGTGAACTTTTAACAAAACCCATTGCGCGACAAAAGCTGCCCGACGAGCGCTTCACTTACACTGAGTTTTGCGCGCGAATCAAAGAGTCAGAAAAGGCTGACCTCATCCACGGGGAGATCATTATGGCCTCACCAGCGTCAATCGAACACGAATATTCTTTCGGATTTTTGTATGTCATTCTGCGTTTGTTTGTGAATTATTATGATCTCGGCATCGTTATCGGTTCGCGCGCTGCCATGAAATTTTCAGAATATGATGCGCCCGAACCGGATATCATGTTTATCAAAAAAGAAAGAATGCACCTTCTGGGCAAAACGGAAATATTTGGTCCGGCTGATTTGGTTGTCGAAGTCGTCTCTCCCGGCAGCCGCCGTCTGGATTTTGTCGATAAAAAAGGCCTTTATGCTTATTATGGTGTTCAAGAATATTGGCTGCTCGATCGTTTTCGGCAACAAGCATTCTTTTGGAAAAATGTCAATGGCGTTTGGGAGGATTTGCCGGTTGATGCCAAAGGCATCGTACGTTCCAGCGTTATCCCCGGTTTTGGGCTGCGCGTGGATTGGCTCTTTGCCGCAGAGCCATTGAACGAACATGCGATTTCCCAAACGATTCTCGCCGGCGATCCGGGCGCAAAATAAATTTTGCGTTACTCATTTCGCCGCATACTTCCGCAAATTTCTCACCACCGCCTGAAAATCTTTTGCCTCCGGCGCAGCCAGCGTCATAAGCTCCTTCCGCTCGGGATGATGAAATCGCAGCGAACTCGCATGTAACGTCAAGCGCCGAATCAGCGGCTGCTCGTTTTCCCCTTCTTTCAAATGAAATCTAGTTTTAATTGAAGAAAGAAAAAACGCTTCGGTTTGGCCGTAAATCGGATCGACCAGCAGCGGATGGCCGATGGCTTGCAGATGCACGCGAATCTGATGCTGCCGGCCGGTTTGCGGTTGGGCCTCGAGCAGCGTCAAGCCGCGAAATCGTTCCAAAACGCGAATCGCCGTCGTCGCCGGCTTGCCGCCGCGGGCAATCATCATCGTGCCCGGCTGGTGTGGATTCGGGCCAAGCGGGCGTTGAATGGTGAGCGCATCCTGAATCACCTCGCCTTTCACCAGCGCCACATACGTTTTTTCAACCTGATGCTGCGCGAACTGCCGGCAAAGCTCGCGATGCGCCGATTCGGTTTTGGCAAACAAGATCAGCCCGCTCGTTCCTGCGTCAAGGCGATGCACAACAAAGATCGGTAGATGCAAGCGCTCGGAGGCGATGCCGCGAAGACACGGCCACTCCGGATGCCAACGCTCGGGAATGACCGGCAAGCCGGAAGGTTTGTTGAACGCAACGATGGCCTCGTCATCAACCAAAACCGGAATGCGCCATTTTTCGTGGCGGGCGTTGTCGTAAAAATGCAGTTCGAAAAATTTCGGCCGGCTCACTTTTGCAACATTGATTTTTGTTGCTTCACTTTTCATCCATCTTCATCTTTTCACAAACTCCACGCGGCGATTTGCCGCGCGGCCGTCAACCGTGTCGTTGTCCTTGAGCGGCTTCGCGCTTCCCCACCCTTTCGTGCGCAGGCGCTCACCATCGATTTTATAAAAGCCGATCAACATTTCTCTGATCGCGGCGGCGCGCTGTTGCGACAGCCGGTTGTTGCTGCTTTCCTCATCGGCTTCGTCAACGTGACACTCGATGGATAAATTCAAGCTGAGATCGTTCTGCAGCAATGCCGACAGCTCTTTCAGCGCAGCGAATGCTTCCGGTTTGGGCGTGGCTGCGCCGGCGGCGAACGGAATGCCGTAGCTGATAATTTTGCCGTTTTGTTGGATTTGCTCGCGCAAATTTTTGTCCAGCGCCGCAACCTGAACGCCGGTGATCACACTTTTATCATCGCCTTCTTTCTCGCCGCCCGGCAGAAAAACTTCAAAATCACGCGGCCGGAAATTGCCGCTTTGCGAGGCGCTGACGACGCGAATGCTGTCGATGTAACATTTAAAACCTTCGTTGGTCACCATCATCGCCAGATGGTGGCGGCCTTGCAGCGGTTCATCAAAAGGATAGTCCAAGCTCAATCCCCACGAGGTATTAAAAGAGAGGCTGATTTCTTCGACCGTGCAGGCGATCCAATCGTTGTCGGTTTGTCCGTAAACATCGACGCGGTAATTGCCGCTGTAGCCGCGCGGGGTGACATAAAAATCCATTTCAAAACTGAATTGCGCCGGCAGCGTCTCGAGCACGGGCGCCACAAAAGATTCGTTGATCGCGCGCAGCCAGCGTTGGTTGTTGAAGAGAATCACTTCCGCCTCGCCTTCGATGAGCTTCCAGGCCAGCGGTTTCTCACCGGCGCGATCGCCGGAGAAATCGTCATAAAAAACGATTTGATAGCCGGGAATGAAATCATATTTTTCCCAGTTTTCCGGAATTTTGTTGTTTTGCGCCTGCAAAGCGCCGCCAACGCCTCCTGCCAAAAAACTCGTGATCATGAGCAAAAAACCAAACCCTGTCCTCATAGATGCCATAATTGTTTCCCAACGCGATAAATTGAACGAGAGAAATATTACTCTTTTATTTCAACCGGCGGCAGAGATTGCGCCGGCAAACCGGCTTCGTCACGAAAGAACACGTTGATCTGTTCAACCTTTTTTTCGCCCCATTCGCCGCGCTGCAAGAGCCAATCATGCACAAATTCGGCCACGGTTTTGCGCGCCTCTTCGCGAACGAGCTGGAGACGCGTCGAATCGTTTGCATTCGCTTCAAGCTGCGGCGTCAAATCTTGCAAGAGTTTGGCCTGCCGCTCGGCGCCGTCAAAAGCGAGAGGGCCCTCGATGGTTTTGATTTCCATTTTATCGGATTGAACCGCCGGCGGCAAGGTGGGGCGCAGTTCCGGCGCCACAATTTGACAGGTGTTGTCAATGATTTTAATATCCCACTCCTCGCGCAGTACAACATGATAGCGATAGATGACGGGCGCTTTAATGATGACTGTCGTCGTGGCGCCGGGAATATTCCAATTGAACAATTTTGCCGTATCGGAGCTTATGAAGGTTTCGGTTGCGGTCATGCCGGCCAATTCCAAATTGCCGCCTGGCGTGCGGAAGATCGTTGGGAGGCTGGCGACAAAATCTTTCTCAATGGCCGTCGTGTTAAACGGATGAAACAGCCAGGGAAAAGAATAATACATGAATCCGCCAACGAGGGCGAGGATGATGAGAATGACAAATAAGGCTTTCATAGTTTATTTTCCAATTCCAATTTTTTCATTTCGCCATTCAATCGTCCGGTGAGCATCAACGCCCACATTTTCCAATCTCCCATGAACGAGAACCAGGGATGGCTAAACGTGGCGGGTTTGTTTTTCTCCAACAAGAAATGCCCGATCCACGCGAAAGCGTAGCCGGTGACCAACGCGGTCAGCAGCAGCCAGAGGCGTTGCGCCGCAATGCCGTAAATGATCTGCAACAGCGCCAACGTTGTTCCAATAAAATGCAGCCGGCGATTGGCCGGCGCGCTATGCTCGCCGAGATAAAACGGCCAAAATTCGGCGAAGTTTTGATAACGCCTTTCCATCCGTTCCTCCATAAATTTTTGCAATGAAACCACCGAGACACGAAGATACAAAGAAAAAAACTTTGTGGCTTCGTGTCTTAGTGGTTTTAATTTGGTTGTGGCGAGGCTGCGTTAGGGCAAAATCATAAGTTTCTGGGTGGCCGTTTGATCGCCGGCGCGCAGTTGATAAAAATAAATTCCGCCCGGGGCGCGCTCGCCGTTTTGCAGACGGCCATCCCATTGCACTTCATAGCGTCCGGCCGGTTGGACGGCGTTCACCAGCTCGCGGACGTTTTGGCCGAGCACGTTGAAAATTCGCAGCGCGACCGGCGTGTTGCTCGTGAACGGCAATTCGTAATGAATCACGGTTGTGGAGGTCGAGGAGGAAACCGGATTGGGAGAATTTTGGAACAAGGCAAACTGTTGCGGTCCCGGGGTCGGTTTTTCTTGAACGGCGACGCGCAAGGCTTGCGTTTTGACGGACAAGGGTTGGGTGGTTTGCTTGTACAGCGAATCAGCCGTGGCGCGCGGCCGATCTTTGCCGAGCATGTAGCTGATGATTGTCGCCGCGAAACGGCCTTTAATATTGGTGCCGGTGATCAATAAGCCACTATCGCCAAAAGAGCCGGGATTGGCGCCGCTGTCGGGTGTGCCGTCGCCGGTGCCGCTCGGCGCGTCATAATAATAAAATTTTCGGCTGCTGCCCAAACTACCGGGAAGCGAAAAAAGATTGATGAACGAGCCGTGACTGCTGCTCAACATATACCAATTAAAATCCGGGGCTGGCACCATCATTAAATTGGCGGCGCTTAAATTATCGGCGACGCCGTCAACCGTGATGGGGTTGGTGATATTCTGATTGTACCATTTGGCGCCACTGGCATTGGCTTTGAAGTCAACGGACTGGCGCAGCAAATTCACGCCATCGGTCGTAATATTCAGATCCGTGCTTAACACTACCGAATAGCCATAATACAGCACGTCAATCGCAAAGTCGAGATCGTTGCCTAATATGGAAATGCGCTCTTGCAACTGACGAATGATACGCACATTACCGTCGCGCAAACGGATGCGTTGCAAAGCAAAATTTTCTTCGGTGACGGGTACATTCAAACCAAAAATACTGACTTGAAAACGAAGCTTAAGCTGATCGAGAAAATCAACACCGTCGCCGCCAGCGCTGACCGGCACCAGCAAAGAATTATTAATGCCGTTACCGCGGTGGCCTTCTTGATACGATTGGCCTTTTACCACGTCATTCCCGGAACCGGGAGTGGGCGTCACATAGGTGACATAATCTTTAACCGTTGGCGGCACGCTCAGCGTCGTGGAGCGGTAAAGATAAACGTAACCGACGTTGCCCGGCGTCAGTGGATCGGCCAACTCGATTTCATAACGAGCGTATAAACGCGAAGCCGTGTCGGTGATCCATGCACCAGCGAGAGCGCGGTCGCCGGTGTCGCGCGTCATGAAGGCCAACTCGTCCTGATCGTCCAAATTGCCGTCGCCCGTACCGAAATATGTCGTCCTATTCGGATCGGTTGGGGAGGGATCCGGCTCAACCTCGTCAAATTGGAAGGGAATTTGTTCCCAAGCATTGCTCGCACTGATATATTTGTAAAGAAAAAGCTGGCCCATCGGCGCGGTGTTGTTGGAAAACTCCGCGAAACTGTTGCCCTTGACGATCACCGGTTGATACGGGCGATTGGCGGGGATTTGGGCAAAAGCGGATGGGAAAAAAAACAAGATGATCGCTGCAACGACAAACAAGAACGAAGCGAAGCGGCCACAACTTTTGTAGCGGTACGGCATATTTCTCTCCTTAGAAATTTGGATTTGGGTTTTTATCCTTGTTGGTGAGGATAATGGGTTATTTTAACCAACGGAAATAACACGCTCTCCCGGCGGCAGCAAGGCGAAATTCAAATGCAAACTGATTCCCGCAACGCGGCGTCCAGACATACGACCAGTTCGGGCAGCGTCCGGCTTCGCAGACGCGCCGGCCGCGATGGGTGACGGCGACGCCGAAGCAAAGCAAATCGGCTTTGTGCGCACCAAGGCTATTTTTAATTTGCCTCACCCCCTGGCCAAATTTCCAGCGCAAAACCGGAAATTGCAACTCATCCAATTTTTCTTCAAACAAACCGGCGACGAGCGCGCCCTCGAGCGCTTTTAAAAGATCATTGGTCATCACGCGGTCGAGATATCGCTGCGATGAAACCACGCCGGCGCGCAATTCGCCGCCATCCGGCAAAACCAGTTTCGGTTTAAATTTTAACTTTTCGAGTACCCACAAATCTTCGTCGTACAAAAGTTGTCCGTAAAATTCGTGCACAAGCACGTCGATTGCTCGTGGCGGGCGAAAATCTTGCAATGGCGCTTCAATCACTTCGATTCGCCGCGAAATGTTTTTTGGCAACAGCGAAATGCGCTGTCGCGCCAGTTTCGCCAGCAAGGGGTTTTGCTCAACGGCATAAACCTGTCGCGCGCCCAGCTTTGCCATCTCAACCGCAAGCAGGCCCAGCCCGCAACCACCCTCCGCGCATACCGCGCCGCGAATTTGTTTTTGATGCGCCCGCAGCAACGCCCGAAAAGCGCGCGTGCGTTGCGTATCGTCGTAGATCGAAATAAACGCCAGCAAGTCGTCTATTTCGCGAAAGCGCCGCGGCCGGAGGTTATTCAATATATCTATGGCGCGCCCTCAAATTAATTTTTGGTATAGCTGAATTTGTGAATTGACGGGTCTCCAACAATGCGAAAGTTCAGCAATCCACCTAGCCATTTATTTGCGGTTGCCATTCTTTTATCGCAGAATCACGGTGATACCGGTTTCATCGGCCACTTCGACCGCCAGCTTTGAGGCCGCAAGGCTCTTGCGGTACGTCCGTTTATCATATTCAAGATGCAATTCTATGATCCTATCATTGTAGGGATGAACCCAGGCAATCCGCAACGCCGGCAACTCTTTCGCCAGCTTTTTTTTGAAAAGTCGTAGAGAAGTTTTTTGAATGGCGTTCAGATTATTGTTGGTTGTGACGTCGTTAGTATCAATCATAAAGCACCTCGATGAATTAATGAAATCAAAAGGCTTACGATACGATTTGCATCCCGCCAATAAGATTTGGCAGCCGCGCTGACAATAATTGAAGAGTCGCCATAATCCGCCAGGTATCTTGTCTCTAATAAAGCTTGAAACTTGCGCATCAGGTTTTTCAAAGCCTGTTTCTCTTTGACTCCTAAATCAACCTTGCGGCAGATATGAGTGTGATACATATCTACCGTTTCATGATGAGACCAATTGCCATAAGCGCTGCGAGGACTCAAGTCGAGCTTGATGAGCACCGCCGTGACCATTTGATACGCCGCGTAATAAGCTCGACTTGCCGCCTCAACAGGTTTGTTGCGTTCCAACAAAATTTGCGCCGCTTCCAAAGAGCTCTTGGACTTTTCGTGCCACCGTTCCCAAGTTAGCATATCAATCCCAAACGATGTAATTCACTACCTGAAAATTTAATGAACAGTTGCTAAAGAAACAATATCAAATTCAATTATAAGCCAGGCTCATCCTCGCTCAGTTCGTGCCTTCTTTGCGATCGAGGAGGAACATTTCCCAAAACAGCGACTCGGCATTGGTCTGATAATCGCGGTTGACTTTCTTGCGAAAACCGTGTCCTTCGTCTTTGGCCACGAGATACCAAACGTTGCCGCCGTTTTTGCGCACGGTTTTCACCATTTGCTCCGATTCCGTCGCCGGCACGCGCGGATCGTTGAGGCCTTGAATCACAAACAGCGGCTTGGTGATTTTCGCGGCGTTGGTGGTCGGAGAAATTTTCGTGAGAAACTCGCGCATTTTCGGATCGCGCTCATCGCCGTATTCCACCCGGCGCAAATCGCGGCGATACTCTTGCGTGCTCTCCAAAAAAGTCACGAAGTTGCTGATGCCGACGACATCGACAGCAGCGCGAATGCGGTCGTTGTACGTGCACAGCGTCGCCAGCGTCATGTAGCCGCCATACGAGCCGCCGGTGACGCCGACGCGGCTGGCGTCAAGCTCCGGTTGTTGCGCGACCCAATCCAGCAGCACGCCGATGTCTTTCACCGACTCTTCGCGTTTGTAGCCGTTGTCCATCGCCAAATAAGTTTTGCCGTAACCCGAAGAGCCGCGGACGTTCGGCACCAGCACCGCGATGCCAAGCTCGTTGACCAGATATTGATAGGTCGAGCTAAAGCCCGGGCGCGCCTGGCCTTCGGGGCCGCCGTGAATGTTGATGATGACCGGAATTTTTCCGGCAGCTTGACGAGGCTTGTAATAAAATGCCGGAATCATTCTCGGCTTGTTGTTGACTTTGTCAAACGTCGGGTACCGAATCAACTGCGGCGTGACAAATTTTTCCGTCTTGAGGCCGCCGACTTCGCTGAACGTCCAGCGCACCAGTTCCTTCGTCGCCAGATTGATGGAATACACATCGCCCGAAGTTTGCGACGTGTTCAACGTCATGCCCAGCTCGTTGCCGTCTTTCGAAAACTCCAGGCCGCCAATCAAACCAACCGGCAATGACGGCAAATCCATTTCCTCCCAATTGGTTTGCAGATCGAAGACGTACAATTTGCTCAAGCCGTCTTCGTTGGTGACATAAGCCAGCCTCCTGCCGTTATCAGCAAGCGCGAGGCCGGTCACGTCCCACGCAATGTTTCCGGAGACAATCGTTTTCTTTCCGGTCGCAAGCTCGTGATACGCGAGCTGCTGAAATTCGCCGGATTCGTCCGAGGTGTAGTAAACGCCGCGGCCGTCTTTGCTCCACAGCGCGTCGCCGTAGGCAATTTTCTTGTCTTTTTGCGGATTGATTTGAGCCAACTTTTTGGTGGCCACATCGCACCAATAAAGGTAGGATTCATTGGCGGAAACGTAATGCTGCACGAGGAGCTTGCTGTTGTCCGGCGACCAATCGCCGACGCCCCAAGCGCCTTGCGCTTCAACCAACAAATCCGAAGCGCCCGGTTTGTCGACGCGCATCAATCGAATATCCGAATCTCTGCCGTTGCGCAACGTGCTCGAATAGGCGATCCACTTGCCGTCGTGCGACCACAGGCCGCCGGTGTTGCGCGACTTGCCGTCGGTGAGCAGCGTGCTTTGTCCGGCATCGCGGTCGAAATAAAAAAGCTGAAAAAACTCCGCGCCGCCGGTGTCCATGCTGAACAAAAAGCCGTTGCGGTCCTTGCCCGGATAATAACGGCCGCCGCCAACCGGCTCTTTGAAAAACGTCAGTTGTTGCCGCGCGCCGCCGGGACGCTCGACGTAGTGAATCTGGCCGGTCTCGGCAAAACGCGTCGAGATCAAGATCCCCACGCCATTCGGATTCCAGTCGAGAAACCCCGCGGAGCGCACATTCTGATATTGATTCATGCGCTCGACGATGCGCGGCGGGATGTCCGGAATGCCGTCAATAACAAGATTCCCAACTTCGCGAGGTTGGGCGAAAATCAAGCCGCTCAACAAGATGATGAAGAGCGGGATAGCAAACAGACGACGATGAAACATAGTCTACCTCTCCGGTTTTTGATGAGAGTTATGAAATTTACCGAATAATAGAACACATTAGTTACAAAAGCCAACAAAATTCTTAAGCCTTCCTGCCCTGGTGAATCTCACTACTCCTACTGGCGCGGCGCCGGTTTCAGCAGCAGATCGTGAAAGTCAAAACTAAAATCCGTCGCCGGAGAAACCGCCTGCATCTTCACTTGATCGATACTGCCGTCGGGCTTGAGCGCGAAGGTCACAAACGCATCGGCGCGCAGCTCACGATCTTTCCAGCGGGCGACGAACGTGTCGTGCTGCCAATGCTCGAGATCGCCGGCAAACGAAGGTGTGGCTGCAAAACGAATCGCCAGCTTACCGCTCTCGTGCGTGATCACCACCTCGCCGTACCAGGCGTCTCTGTAGATTCCGGCATACTTTGCGAGTGCAAGCGAGGGACGTGACGACGCATCACGCGCCGTGACGGCACGTTGTTCCGCGACAGCGGTCATCGAGTCGACGCGCGCCCGCACTTTTTTATAAGCCGCCACCCAGTCATACGCCGCAGCGCCAAGATAGTGGTCGAGAATCCGGTAAGTCATCGCCTCGAAAGCCGCGCCGGACTCCTGATTCGTGAGAACCGCCACGCCGAGCTTCAACTCCGGAACCATCGCCACTTTCGAAACGTAACCCGGCAGTCCGCCGGTATGCGTCACCACTTTCCGGCCTCGGTAATCGCGCACTTCGAAGCCCAACGCGTAACCTCGGAAATTGGACCGCAGCGCGGCCAGCTCGGGCGCAGGGTTGCCGATGGGCATCGGAGTAACCAAAGTCCAAAGTTGCCGGGTGGTGCGCTCTGAGATAAGCCGTGTACCGCCGGCAACACGTCCCGAGTCGAGTTGGACGATCATCCACTTGGCCATGTCATCCGCGTTCGAATTGATGCCGCCGGCCGGGTTGGTATTATCGCTCGCAAAAGGCGCAACCGGCCGCACCGTTCCTTCGATGGGCGCATGTGGTGACGCGACGTTTGCGCCGCCACCGGCCTCCGAATGGCGCACATTGCTCCCGGCCATTCCAACCTTAGCCAAAATTCGCGAGGCGACAAAATCCTCCCACGTTTGCCCGCTGATCGTTTCAATCACCTCGCCGGCGATCAAGTACAACACATTGTCATACGCATAGGCGCTGCGAAAACTCGTCACGAGCGGAATATGCCGCAGCCGGCGCGCGATCTCCTTGCGGTTGTAAGTGGAAGGCGGCCACCACAGCAAATCGCCGGCGCCCAAACCCAAGCCGCTGCGGTGCACGAGCAAATCGCGCACGGAAAGCTCGCGCGTCACATACGGATCGGCAAGCTGGAACCAGGGCAGATAGCGCACGACCGGCGCGTCTCACTCGAGCTTGCCTTCTTCGACGAGCAGACCCAGCGCCGTGGCGGTGAAAGCCTTGGTGTTCGAGGCGATCCCGAACAGCGTCCGGCTATCCACCGGCGTGGGCTCGCCGAGCTTGCGGACGCCGTAACCTTTCGCGACGACGACCTTGCCGTCTTTGACAACGGTGAGAGCGATGCCAGGCACTTCAAATTCCTTGCGCACGCGCTCGACGTAAGCATCCAAATCTTTCGGCGCGGCGGCTACGCCCGTATGGGTTTGCGCGCTCGCAAATGGCGCGTTGAGCCAAAGCGCCAGCGTGAAAAAGATCACGTTCTGCACAGCCAAAGATCGTTTAATCAGTTTACTCCTCCTTGAAAAATGAATGGAAGTTGAAATTTACTCCGGCCGCGCCTGCCGTTTAATCGCCACCGCTTCGGCGGTCAGCCGGTTAATCTCGGCAAATTTCCCCTCGTGAATCAACTCGCTTTTCACCATCCAACTGCCGCCGCAGGCGAGAACTTTTGGGAAATTTAGATACTCGGCCAGATTGGCCGCCGAGATTCCGCCGGTGGGAATAAATTCGACGTTCGGAAACGGCGCGCTGAGCGCCTTCAAAGTTTTCAGGCCGCCAAAAGCATCGGCGGGAAAAAACTTCAGCATCGTCAAGCCGGTTTCGAGGGCGATTTGAATATCAGACGGCGTGCAAACGCCCGGGAAAACCGGAATATTCCTTTCCTGGCAATAATTCACGATCATCGGGGAAAATCCGGGCGAGACGATAAATTTCGCGCCGGCGGCGACGGCGCGTTCGATTTGGTCTTCATTTAAAACGGTTCCGGCGCCGACCAAAATTTCGGGAAAGGCTTGCGACATGGCGCGAATCGACTGCTCCGCGGCGGCGGTGCGAAAGGTGATTTCGGCGCACGGCAGGCCGCCGGCAAGCAACGCATCGGCCAACGGAATCGCGGCCTCAACGCGTTCGAGACTCACAACCGGAATGATACCGAGTTGGCGCAAGCGCGCCGGCACATTCACTAAGTGCATTTGATTTCCTCTGCGAAAAGGCTACGCCCGTAGGGGGCAAATGACAAAAGAATTTTTACTTTACGAGTTATCAATGATTTCATCATCTTTCTTAACGATACCGCCGCGAACGACACGGGCGCGAATGCCGCAGCGGCCCGACAGCGCCGCCATCGCGCCCGAACCGATGCTCCTTTCCATATTTCGGCACGGCTCGCACAGCGAGACGCCTTCCAACTCGGCCTCGCCAATTAAAAAACGCCTGCCGATCAGCTCATTTAACGCGACGCCGCGCACGGTGATATTGCGCCGCGACATGCCGGGACGATAGGAAACGCCGATTTCTTCGGCGGCCTCTGCAAGAAATTCTTCCTGCACCAGCGTGACATTCATCTTCGGTTTTCGCCCAAAGTAGCGATCACCGGCGAGGCCTTTTGCCGCCACCAACGTCGCCGCCGCCATTTCCTGCATCGCTTGTCCGGCTTTTGCGGAAATATGAATCGAAACGACTTTACCCAAAATGCGTCTCCAACTGCGATTGCCTAATCATCAATATCGCATCAGAATTTGAAATCTGCAAGCTGAAAATTTATTTTTCGTCACTCACAAACCGGTCACTGCGAGTGACCGGTCTGTAGCTATCCTTCAAGTCTCCCGAAAATACGGCATGACTTTTTCGCCGTTATCGAGTTGGATTTTGATCGGCAGGTCTGCGTCATGCAAATTTTTCATATCCGGCGTCAACCTGTCGCGGACGACTTGCTCCCACAAGTTTTGCGGAATCACCACCTCCCAGCCGCGGCTGGTGAATTGTCGCCATTCGGCGCCGCCATATTTTGCCATATAAGACTTGACCGTCTCGTCCAGAAGCCCCGGCGGCAGCGACGTCTGATCGTGCGGGTCGAGCCCGCCATGCTGCGCGAAAAATTCCTGCATGTAGCTCGGAATGTCGAATCCGCCGCCGCTTCCCAGCCGGTGACGAATCAACTGCGCGATCAACTTCAGCGCGTCGTAAATTTTCCGGAAAAACGATTGATTCTCCGGGCCGAGAATGTCGCCTTTCACCAAATGCGGCCATTGCTCGATAAAAAATTCGATGATCCTGCCGTTGTTTTTATGCGCGCGCATTTTTTGGCCGAGCACGATGCCGAACCAGTCGGACGAGCGGTCTTCAATCGTATCGGCGCTGGTGGCGTATCCCCAAAGCAGGTTTGCCAGCGGCGCGACAACGGGATATTGGCGCAGCCGTTCCAGCCAGCGCATTTCGCGGACGCGGCGTTGGGAAATCTCGACGGATTCGGCGCGCACTTTTGCGGCTTGCGGGCCATAGGCGTAAGCAATCACGGCGCAATTAAAGAAATGCCCCAAATCCAAAAAGCCGCAGCGGGCGCCAAAAACAAAGCGGTTATAGAAGCCGGTTTCTTTATCCGGCTCGCCGATGCCCGGACAAAACACCCAGCCCAATGCGATCAAGCCAGCGAGATTGTCCACGACGCAGCCGATGGAATGCTGGAAACGGCGATAAACGAACCTTTGTAGCCGCCAGGCGAACGGCTTGTCTTGTTCCAGCTTTTTGATTTTTTCCCGCAGGCGCAAATCCACAAACGCTAAAACCACGAGACGATAATGATCCGCAATCAGGTCGAGGCGCGCATGCAATCCGAACAGCGTCAACACCGCGGTGGCATGGCCGAGAAAATTGACCACGGCCTTGTACGACACCGGCAGGTTGTCAAAAAATTTGAAATCCGGCAGCAGTGTTTCAGGCACGAGCGGGCGAATAACGTCGCGAACGAGGCGCAAGTCTTTCTCGCGGAAGCCGTCGATGTCGATCAGCGCTTGCCGAATGGCTTGCAGCGCCGCTTGCGGGCTTACGAGGTATTCGGCTTTCTCGGGAAAACGCGATCCAATCTCGGTAATTTCTTCGTCGTTTTCAAGCGGTTGGTGCATTGAAATAAAATCTTCAGATACTGTCGTTATCGAACTTGCCTAATTTAATCGAAAAAATTCCCTTTTGCGAGTCAAATTTTACCATCATCTCTTTTTCTTTTGAGATAAAAAGATTGAGCAGCAATCCCAATTTATTGCATAAGCTGTTTTTCAAAAAATGCGCGGCGTAAAAAAAGATCACCCCGATTTGATGATACCAGGCGTGTTGCGGATCGAGCTTCTTCCAGGTTTTCCCGATGGCGAGCTTCTCGATCAGCGTGGCGAGCAAATTCGTCGCGGGCGTCTTTTCGGCCATAACCGAAAACTTCTGCTGAGCGGTTTCCGGCGCGAACAAGCCGTGCAGGGTGAAGGAAAGTTCGAGCGCCGGCGAGGTTTTGGGCTTTTGCTCCAAATGGCGCAAAGCCCAAATTTGCGCCGTGTTCATCGCCGCGCTGTGCAACGCGGCGTCGAGCGCGCTGAAATCAATGGCGCGCAAGCCGCTGAAATCGTCAACCTCGTCCCACCTCATCCGGTTTTGCGTGCGCTCTTCGAGCACGGCGGTCTGATTGAAACATTTCGACAAAAATTGTCCGATTTTTTCTTTAAACTTGTCGACGTAGAGCGGAATCTCATCGTGCAGCTCCCACGGCATAAAATTGGGCGCTTGCGAGCTTTTGTCCCAATAAAAAAGTTTGGGCTGCCCGAAGCCGGTGATTTCAATTCCCCACAACACGCCTTCCCACCAGCCGCAGGTGCCGGTGTTGTAATACGGCGTCTGCAGCCGCAGCGGAATTGTTTTGTCGGTGTTAGGAATATTCAGCGTGCCCAAATGCAGCTCCGGCCGGCTTTGCGGCCAGTGGGTGTGGCCCATCATGATTTGCACTTCCTGGATGGCGCATTGGTCGGGATCTTTCAACACCAGAGACAGCGCCGCCGCCAACGTCTCGGAAAAATAAATGCTGTCCTGAATGAGGCGATCATCCTCGCTTTGCTCGATGCGCCGCGATAGATGCAAGGCGCGATCTTCCGGCAGCCAATTTTCGACTTGCGGCACCTTGGCCATCAAATCGGAAAACTTGACGAGCGGGTTGCCGTTCAGATCGATGCCGCGCAGATGATACGGAAAAGTCGAGATGCCGTCGGCGATGATGCCGATGGAATTGGCCAGGGTTTTGCCGAGAAAACTGTGCTCGTCACAATTCCAAAAATCAATTTGATGGCCGTGCAAAATCACCAGCGGCTTGCGCTCGCGATAACGCCGCGGGCTCAAGCCGATTGGCAGCAGATCGGCCAGCTCTTCGGTGTCAATCGGGATTTTGTCGCGCTTGGCGCGGATGATTCTTTTGATCACGCCGAGATAATCATCCTGCATCGTCAAAACCTGCGGAATGATGAGCAAATCCCAAACGCGAAACGCCGGGCCGTCCTTGAACCAGGTGTCGCGCAGCAGCGCTTCATTTTCCTCCTTGAGCGTCCAAAAATCATCGTGATTGCCGCGGGTGCGAAAATAGCGGCCCTGGCGATGCAGCTCCGCCAGAATCTCGTACACGCGATGATGCGGGCCGTCCCGAGCGATGATGCGTTCGGCGCGCGCCCGCACCCCTTTATTTTTCCGCACCGACGGCACCACCCACAACTCTTCGCAATCGCCGTTCTCGATCACCGTGTAGCCGCGATCGCGATAGTATTCGAGCAGGCGAATAAACAAATCACTGTGTTTGGAAAAATGGGCCAGGTCGAAAAAATGCTCGTCAACGACGTCGTCTTCGGGAACATCGCGATGAATGTCGGAGAGAATCACATATTTGCAATCCAGTTTTTCATCCGGCGGGTCCAAAACTTTAACCGCCAGCTTGCGATCTTTTTGTTCGATTGTCCTGGCATCTTTGCCGATCCATTGAAACACCTGCATGGGCGTCACGACCGCCTTGAGCAGCATCTGCGACAAAAAAACGAACAACATGCGGGGAATTTTTGCCAGATGCAACCAGATTTCCTGCTCGGTCTCGTCATTCAAAGGCAGATGTTGAAAAAATTTTTCCGCAAAACGATCGGTCGCGGCCCGGTCGCCATTCGAGTCGCTCATGAGAGCTTGCACGCCCTTGCCGAGCAAATGCACGCCCAGCGGAACGCCGGCGGCGTCCTTGTTTTCCGGCAGCAAAAAGTCATCGACGGCTTGCGCAAAATCCTTTTCGTTGGCGCGGCGCACCCAGTCGAGCAATTTCGGCATGATCGTGTCGAAGCCGTTCTCGGTTTCGGCGCCGAAGCCCCAGATCGCTTTGAAAACGGATGAAAAAATGCCATCACGATCGCGCGCCGGTTGGTTGAGCGAAACCTCGAACAACGATTCGAGTTTGTGCAATGATTCCAAACCCGATTTAAAAAGATGCTGCAGAAACGGCTGAATCTGTTGCGCTTCTTCTTTATATAATTCGACAATGGTCGAATTTTTGACCTGATCGAGCCGGGCTTGATCTTGAAAACAACTCAACACCGCCGACAAACCGGCTTCCTTGTCGCGCTCGCCGGATTGCAAAACCGCGCTGATCAATTTTTCCGGTTGGAGATTGAACTGCTTCATCAACGCCTCGGCGGCTTCGCTGCCGAGCTTGAGCAGTTTCATGGCCTCCGGCGAGGCTTTGGACCAGTTGGCGGCCGCTTGCTTTAATTTGTCGGCCAGCACATTTCCCAAAATATTTTTTAAATCCGAATCCTTGCCGAGATGGGCGAGCGGGCCCAATCCCCATTGCTCGGCCAGCGCGCCGATGAGATCTTTTTTGCCGGCATGGCTCTCGACCACCTGATTGATGAGATCGAGCAGGCCGCGCTTCGAAGCCAATCCGCGTTCCAACATCCAGGGAAAAATCGCCTCTTTGTCGGCGCTGGGATCTTCGGCCATGGAGCGCACGAGTTTTCCGGAAATCTCCTGCGCCGAACCCCATTGCTGCGCTTTTTTCAAGGCCAGGCCGGCCTGACGCCGATCGTGGCCGATGGTCACGGCCAGGCTGCGGCAAATCGGTTCGAGATAAAAATCCACATCCGGCGCCGATGAACCGCGCGGCCGGGGAAGCTTGTCCAGCTCGCGTTGGAGACGCGCGTGAATTTTATCGCGCCGGCCTTGATAACGCCGGTACAATTGAAACGCATAAGCCGGGCCGATACGATAATCCAATCGCAGCGCCGCCAAATATTTATAGAGCTGAAGCCCGCGCTTGCTGATCTCCGGCAGCAAACTGAAATTCAACGAGGCGGCATCGACGTCGCGAAGTTGTTGGAGGGTTTTGAGACCCTGGGCATAAAGCGCCACGGCCTGCGGCGGCGGCAAAGGCTCGATGTCGCGCGCCGTTTCCAATCGTTCGGGAATAAGATTGGCGGGAATTCTCGTCGCCATAAATTTCCACACACGCAGCCGACCGGCCGGCAGTTTTCGACGGAGCCGCGCTTCATCAACTTCCGCCATCTGTTTGATCGACGTTATTCCTGCTTCGACGAGAATTTTGGCGGCGCGGGGCGTCATCCCGGCAAAAACGGTTTGCAGTCGCGCCTGTTGCTGCCAGCGCTGGAGATTATCCCATTTTAAACCGCTTTTCTTTTCAAGAATAAAATCGATATCCGCATCGCGCAGCTCCTCCAGCGTGGTGAGGTTCAACCCGGCCAGGGCGCGGGCGGACTTGCGGTCCAGCCCGTCGATCTTTTGTGTCAGCGAAATTTCTTTCAAACGTTTTTGTGTCGATGCTTCAACAGGTGTCGGGAAAAAATACTGGACTGGGCGTCGCCTTAAATAGTGAAATTTTAGCGCAAGAGTCAAGGAAAAATCTTCCTCGAATCTTTGCGTCAAGTACACGCTGCCCGATCAAGTGCGATTTTCAGCAACTCAAGCCCAATCGCTCAAGCAGTTGAGCATTCACTAAGTCAAAAATTTACCCGATGATGAAAGGAATTGTTTTTCGCGCCAAAATTGTTAAATTGGTTGCAGCACGAATGTTGCTCAGTAATCTTAGATAATTTCCAAACGACTCATGTTCCATTTTAAAACCATCTTATCTTGCCTCATTCTTGGATTTCTTCTCAAAGCCGGCAGTTTTGCTCAGGAAGCCAACAAAAACCAATCCACCCTCGACTTCACCGCCCGCGATCTCGACGGCAAGAAAGTGCAGCTCAAAAAACTGCTGGAGTCGGGGCCGGTCTTGATTGATTTTTGGGCGCTGTGGTGCGTGCCGTGCCTGAAAGAATTGCCCAAGATTCAGGAAATCCGCGGCCGCTACAAAGACCGCGGCCTCACCGTCGTCGCCGTCAACGAAGACGCGGCCAACGACCAGTCGAAAGTCAAGCCCTTCGTCAAACAGAAAAAATTCGACTTCGTCGTGGTGATTGATGAAGACAAGGACATCTGGAACGCTTTCAAGGTTGTCAACATGCCGGCGACGTTTCTCCTCGACCAAAAGGGCAACATGATTTATTCTCATTCCGGCTATAAACCCGGCGACGAGGCGGAGCTGATCAAACATTTAGAAACAATGTTTACGGCGAAAAAGGACGAATCTGCTCGATAGCAGATAAAAGCGTAGAACACGGATTACAGGGATGACGCGGATTTGCACGGATTCTTTTTTACCCATCATGAAAATGAAAAGTATTTTACTCGCGGTTTTATCCGCGTCATCCGCGTTCAATTCTTTTAATTTGCTATGCCAAAATCTAACACGAATCTTCTTTTGAAAGCCGTTTTTACTATTACGCTTCTTGCCTCCCTCCCTCTCGCCTTCGCGCAAATCGGCCCCGGCCGGCTTCAACTCGCCAATCGCTGGGTTTCGGCCTCGGAAAAAGAGAAAAGCGATCTCACCCTCAACAATTGGCTCGACGCCGATTATCGCTACAAAAACTGGACGGCCGGACTGCGCTTTGAAATTCACCAGCCGCACAATGCCGCGGTTTATAATGACAACCTCACGCAACGTTATCTCGAATACCAAAACGATTGGCTGAAAATCCGCGCGGGGAATTTTTACGAACGCCTGGGCCGCGGTTTGGTTTTTCATGCCTTCGAGATTCAGAACCAAACCCTCGACCGCACGTCACAGCACGTCGCCATCGACCGCAATATCGACGGCGTCAATGCTAAAATCTCGCTTTCGAATTTGGAAGTGACCGGCATTTGGGGCAGGCCGCTGCAAATGCTCAGCAGCGCCCGCAGCGACGCGCTCGGCGGCGGCGAGGTGAAGCTGCGGCCGATTTCAGGTTTGATGGTGGGCGGAACTTATGTGCGGATTGGCACGCAGGATTTTTTTAACAACGACTTCACCGTCAGCGTCAGCTCGCTGCAAACCGGTTTTAATCTGGGCGCTGTCGATTTTTACGGAGAAGTGGCCCAAAAAATCTCGTCACGAACCCAAGCGGAAAAAGATGGTGACGCCGTTTATCTCAGCGCCAATTTCTCCGGCGCCTGGCTCGGCGTAAGCGCCGAATTTAAACGCTACAAAAATTTCGCGCAGCCGTTCAACAACCCGCCGGCTTTGGTGAAGACGCATTCGTTCACTCTGCTCAACCGGCACACGCATGCTTTGAACGCCGACGACGAGAGGGGCTATCAAATCGAGAGCTACATCAGCCCCAATTCCGCCACGACGCTGACGCTGCATGTCTCCGGCGCCGGCAATCTCGCAGGCGCGCGGCGGTACCGCTTCCGCGAAATTTTTGTCGAGAGCCGCAACGAATGGAGCGGCAAAATCACCTCGCGGGTTTTGCTCGATCAAAGCGAAGATCACATCGTCACGAGGCGCGACGGCGCACGGCCGCCGCTGAAATTGATTTTTTGCTCGACGCCAAAAACAGCCTGTTGATCGACGGCCAAACCCAGCAGGTGAAAAACAATCTGCGCGGCGTGTATTGGAATCACCTGGCGCTGGTCTCGTTCTCGCGCTCGCCGTGGCTCACGCTCTCGGTGCAAAGCGACTGGACGACGGATCGCTTCAGCCGGCGCCAAAACTGGGTCAACGGCTTGCTGGCGCTCAAATTGATCGAAAAAATCGATGCCTGGCTAAACTACGGCGCGCGCCCGGCCGGCCTGTTGTGTTCGGGAGGAATTTGCATCTACGTGCCGGAGTTCGAGGGATTGGAGCTGCGGGTGAATTTCAGGCTCTGATCTGTTGCAGGCCTACCAACCAACATCCCCACCAAACACCCACCAGGTGTTTAAAATCATGCTTGGGTTTTAGAGTAATTTTGGTTCCCTGAAGGTGGGTGATTCTCATTCAGAGAATAAGAAATAACAGGCCGGATTTGGGATTGAATCGTTGTTTCTAATCCAAAAACTCGTAAGCCCGCAGCGTTAGAAATTCGGTAAAATCTTTCTCTGTCACGAGCTGATCGAACAATTGCTTCGCCAAGTCATACTTCCCGGCAGCAAAGCGCTTTTCTCCCACCAGTGATTTGATTTTATCCATTTCTTCGGACAACAGCGCGCGATACAACGCCGGCGTGATCTGGCGCCCATCGCCGAGCGCGGCGTTGGGATGATGCAGCCATTGCCACACTTGCGAGCGGGAAATTTCGGCGGTGGCGGCGTCTTCCATCAAATTATAAATGCCCACCGCGCCGGCGCCGAGCAGCCACGATTCCAAATATTGTATCGCAACATTGATGTTGCCGCGCAGTCCGGCCTCAGTAATTTGCCCGCCGGGAATGTTGAAATCGAGCAGGTCGTTGGCCGCGACGTGCACCTCTTCGCGCCGGCGCTCTTTTTGGTGCGGCTTGTTTCCCAAAAGTTTGTCGAAAGGCGCTCGGGCCACGGCAACCAAATCCGGATGCGCCACCCAGGTGCCGTCGAAGCCGTCGCCGGACTCGCGCTCTTTATCCTCGCGAACTTTGGCGAGCGCGCGGGCGTTGACCTCGGCGTCTTTCCGGCTCGGAATAAACGCCGCCATGCCGCCAATCGCGTGCGCGCCGCGGCGATGACACGCCTTCACGAGCAACTCGGTATAAGCGCGCATAAACGGCACCGCCATCGTCACTTGCGCGCGATCCGGAAAAATAAAATCGGGCCGGCGGCGAAATTTTTTGATGATGCTAAAAATGTAATCCCACCGCCCGGCATTGAGACCGGCGAGGTGATCACGCAGCTCGTAGAGAATCTCCTCCATCTCAAACGCCGCCAAAATGGTTTCGATCAAAACGGTGGCTTTTATCGTGCCAACCGGCAGCCCCAGCTCTTGCTGCGCCATCACAAAAACCTCATTCCACAAGCGCGCCTCGAGATGGCTCTCCAATTTGGGAAGATAAAAATACGGGCCAGTGCCTTGGTCGATGAGCTTGCGGGCGTTGTGAAAAACGTAAAGGCCAAAATCAAACAGCGAGCCGGACACCGGCTGGCCGTCAACCAGCACATGTTTCTCGTTGAGATGCCAGCCGCGCGGCCGCAACATTAATGTTGCGATCTGCTCGTTCAATTTATAGTGCTTGCCTTCGGGACTCGTAAATGAAATGGTGCGATCAATCGCATCGCGCAAATTGATATGGCCCTGAATCATGTTCTGCCAGGTCGGCGAGTTGGCGTCTTCAAAATCCGCCATGAAAACATTCGCGCCGGAATTGAGCGCGTTGATCATCATTTTCCGCTCGACCGGGCCGGTGATTTCGATGCGCCGGTTTTGCAGATCCGCCGGAATCGGCGCGACTTTCCACGAATCGTCATCGCGAATCTTTTTCGTCGCCGCCAGAAAATCCGGCCTGGCGCCGGCGTCGATTTCCGCCTGCCGTTCGACGCGCTTCTGCAACAAATTACGCCGGGGATCGCGAAATTCGCGCTCCAGCTTGGCGACGAAATGCAAAGCCGGCGGGGTCAAAATAGCGGCAAATTCGGATGCAACGTCTACTTTAATTTCGACGCCTCGAGGCAGTGTTGCAGCGATGTTATTCATGGGCATCTTTCCAAGCGCTTACGGATAAAATTAAAAATTTAGTCCGGAAATCATCGCAAATTTTACCCGCTGATTGAAAAATCCCGCTGATAAGTTTTTCCTCAGTCGGGGAAGCGAAACAGCGTGCAGTTTGAAGCGTCTTCCACGTCTTTAAACTTTGTCCTAAAATAAAACTATTTTCGATGAACGCAAGGATATAATGCAACAACGGATTCCGCGGATTATCGTATTACGCTGCAAAAACTATCACGACTGCGAAAATTCTGAAAGGCAGAATAATGGTTCGGCAAAATGATTAAAAAATTATTCTGCCAAATAATCATTCTGCCTTTTGGCTACCGGCAAATGCCGCGCTATGCGCTAATGCGCTCCGCATAAAACTGCTGCTGCTCCGTCGATTCCGCCAGCGCCGTCGTCGAGGCCAGGCCGCCGCTGATCACTTGCGTCACGAGATCGAAATAACCGGTGCCCACTTCGCGCTGGTGCTTGGTGGCAGTGTAGCCCTCAGTTTCCAAAACAAATTCGGCCTGTTGCAGCTCGGAATAGGCCGACATGCCTCTTTCATGATAATCACGGGCCAGCGCGAACATGCTGAAATTCAGCGCATGAAATCCCGCCAGGGTGACGAACTGGAATTTATAGCCCATCGCGCCCAGCTCTTCCTGAAATTTCGCAATCGTCCCGGCATCGAGTTTCTTCGCCCAGTTGAAAGACGGCGAACAGTTGTAAGCGAGCAGCTTGCCGGGAAACTTGTCGCGAATCGCCTCGGCAAAAGTGCGCGCTTCGTCCAGGTCCGGCGTCGAGGTTTCGCACCAAATCAAATCGGCATACGGCGCATACGCCAGGCCGCGGCTGATGGCCGCTTCGAGTCCGCCGCGAAAGACGTAGAAACCTTCGGTGGTGCGCTCGCCGGTGATAAATTCCTGATCGCGCGGATCGATGTCACTCGTCAACAGTTTCGCGCTGTCGGCATCGGTGCGCGCAACGAGAATGGCCGGCACATTCATCACATCGCTTGCCAGTCGCGCCGCAATGAGCGTGCGGATAAACTGGCTCGTCGGCACCAAAACCTTGCCGCCCAGGTGGCCGCATTTTTTTTCGGCAGCGAGCTGATCTTCAAAATGCACGCCCGCGACGCCGGCTTCAATCATCGCCTTCATCAATTCGTAGGCATTGAGCGGGCCGCCGAAACCGGCTTCGGCATCGGCGACGATCGGCGCGAGCCAATGGACGCCGTTTTTGCCCTCGGCATGATGAATTTGATCGGCGCGCAGCAAACTGTGGTTGATTTTGCGGACGACTTCGGGAACACTGTTGGCGGGATAAAGGCTTTGGTCGGGATACATTTGTCCGGCGAGATTGGCGTCGGCGGCCACCTGCCAGCCGCTCAAATAAATTGCTTTCAAACCGGCTTTCACTTGCTGCATGGCTTGATTGCCGGTCAAAGCCCCCAAGGCTGGAACATAGTCTTCGCTGTGCAGCAATTCCCATAATCTTTTGGCCCCCATCTCGGCGAGGGTGTATTTAATTTCGTATGAGCCACGAAGCTGCAATACTTCGTCGGCGCGATAAGGGCGTATGATGCCTTTCCAGCGCACGTCGGTGGCCCAATTCTCGAGAAGCTGGCGCGAGTTCATCGTGAGTCTCCTTTCGTTTTGGGTGACTGGTGATGCGTCGGATTTGTGAAGAATATACCAAATGAATCTAATATTGTCAAGCGAAATTTCGCCAAAATATTTATTTCGCTAATAGAGTAAAATACCATACAATTTCGCTACTTGCGAAAAAATATATGTGGACAAACCGCATTCACACCAAGCCAGCGAAAAAAATCTTGCGGAAGAAGAATCGGGAAGTTATTTTGAATTTGACGCCCGGCGCCTTTTTTCAAGGCCAGGCAAAAGCGCTTTCATACCGGAGACGACATTCGATGGAAAACGGCTTAAAAAAACTTATCGCGCAAATCGACGCTTATCGTCAGGACGCCATTGATTTTGAAACGAATTTGACCAAAATTCCGGCGCTGGGACCGGAGAGCGGCGGCGATGGCGAACGGGACAAAGCGGACTTTGTGAAAGATTGGGTGAGCCGGCATTTGCGGCCGGATGATCTGCAGGAATATCGGGCGCCGGACACACGCGTTTCGTGCGGTTACCGGCCCAACATCGTCGCGAGGTTTAATGGGCAATCGGATAAACGCACGGTTTGGATCATGACACATCTCGACGTCGTGCCGCCCGGCGATCTCTCGAAATGGACGGGGGATCCGTGGACGATGCGCGTCGCCGGCAACAAACTCATCGGCCGCGGCGTGGAGGACAACCAGCAGGGTTTGACCTCGTCGGTGTTTGCCGTCAAAGCCTACCGCGATCTCAAGCTGGCGCCTCACAACCCGGTGGGTTTGGTGTTTGTTTCCGACGAAGAGACCGGAAGCCACCATGGCATTCAATATTTGCTTGAAAAGCATCGCCATCTTTTCAGCCGCGACGATCTCATTCTCATTCCGGACGCCGGCGACACCAAGGGCACGATGATCGAAGTGGCGGAAAAAAGTATTTTGTGGCTGCGCTTTCACACCCGCGGCAAGCAAACGCACGGCTCGGTGCCGGAGCAGGGGCTGAACGCGCACAAGGCCGCCAGTTATCTGGCGGTTCGTCTCGATACCCTGTACAAAAAGTTCAAAAAGCGCAATCCGATGTTCAGCCCGCCGATCTCGACTTTCGAGCCGACCAAACGCGAAGCCAACGTGCCGAACGTCAACACGATTCCGGGCGAGGATGTGATGTATTTTGATTGCCGCGTTCTTCCCGAATACAAAATTGCCGAGGTGATCAATGTTGTGAAGGCGCTGGTGAAAGAGACGCAAAAAAAATTCAAAGTTAAAATAAAAATTTCGTATGCCCAACACGATCAGGCCGCGCCGCCGACTTCGCCGGAGGCGCCGGTGGTGCAGGCGATTACGCGCGCGATGAAAGACTTGCGCAAAAAACGCCCGAAACCGATGGGCATCGGCGGCGGAACGGTCGCGGCTTATTTTCGCCGCGCCGGTTTTCCGGCCGCCGTTTGGTCGACGATGGCGGAAACCGCCCACAGCCCGGACGAATATTGTTTGATTGAAAATATACTTGACGATGCCAAAATTTTTGCGCATATTTTTTCACAGCGGTTTTAATCGTAAAGAGCTACGCAAGATTGAAAGAATTATTCGAGACAATCTGGAGACATTGAGAAATGAATGGGATGCTTTCTGCAACTCTAACGCTCGCACCCTTTAGAATCACCCACGTGACCGTTACCGATGATACATTAGCAGTTGACCTCGAAGATGGTCGCACGGTGATCGTTCCAATTGGTTGGTATCCGCGTTTGGCTTATGGAACGCCAATCGAACGCACAAATTTTCAAATACGTGGTTGATGCTGGCAATATTCTACAGCGAGTTTTTTTTATTGATGAGGATTTATGGCTACGATCAAAATTACAAAGAAAGCCGCAGTGAAAAAATCGATCAAAAAAGTTGCGGCGAAAGCTCGGAAGAAAAGCCCGATTTCGAAGACCAAAAGATTTTCCGCGCCAACAGTTGTCACGGCGAAAAAAGCCACCGGTTTGACGCGCCAGCTCGAAGCCGCGGCGCGCACGGCGCTGGAAACGTGTCTGGCGGTGAAAGCCGGTGAAACGGTTTTGGTGATCACCGACGAACCCAAGCGCGAGATCGGCGCAGCGCTTTGGCGCGTCGCCAAAGCGCTGGGCGCCGAGGCGATGCTGGCGGAGATCATGCCGCGCTCGCGCAACGGCGAGGAGCCGCCGGCGCCGATTGCGGCGCTGATGGCCGCAAGCAGCGTGGTGCTTTGCCCGACGAGCAAATCGTTGACGCACACGGCTGCGCGACGAGACGCTTGCGCGCACGGGGCGCGAATCGCAACCTTGCCCGGAGTGACGGAGGATATGATGATTCGCTGTTTGAATGCGGATTATCAAGCGATCGCCGAGCGCAGCCAACGTCTTTCGGCGGCGCTTGAAAGCGGCAACGAAGTCCATGTCACGAGCCCGGCCGGAACCGACATTTGGCTGGTTCGCGGCGATCGTCACGCCAAACCCGATACCGGGCTTTACCACAGCGCCGGTGAATACGGCAATTTGCCGGCGGGCGAAACGTTTTTTGCGCCTGTCGAAGGAACGGCGCAGGGCGTGATTGTCTTCGACGGCGCGATGGCCGGCGTCGGCAAAGTTAAAAAACCGATCCGCCTGGTGGTGCGCGACGGCTTGGCCGTGGAAATTACCGGCGGCGTAGAAGCGCAAAAATTAAACGGCCTGATCAACTCGCTCGGTGATGCCGGCCGCAATATTGCCGAGCTGGGAATCGGCACGAATGATCGCGCCCGGATTACCGGAATTATTTTGGAAGACGAAAAAGTCATGGGCACGGTACATATCGCGCTCGGCGACAACATGTCGATGGGCGGCGCGGTTTCGGTGCCGAGCCATCTCGACGGGCTGATCATGCAGCCGACCGTTTATGTTGAGGGCCGGATGATTATGGACGCCGGCAAACTTTTAGTCGCTTAACTTGACTGAGTTTTCCTTGAACAAGATTGAAAAGCTGGCGAAACTGGTTTTGCTCGATTGTTTGGAACTGCAGCCTAAACAATCGGTGTTGCTGGTTTCCGACGTCAAGCAAACTCATGCGGCCCTGGCGTTTCACAGTGTCGCCGCCAAAGCTCACCTTGAACTGAACTCGCTTGCGCTCGCCGAACGCCCGAACGGCGAGCCGCGACTTTCCGCTTTTTCAAAAAATTCCGTTCAGGCCGCCGATCTCGCCGTCGTGATTTTGTCAAAACTGGATGAGGCGAGCTTGAATTGGCTGCGCCAGCAAACTCGCACCAAAGTCATCGTCTTTGCGCAGATTGACGACGAGGCGGTTGTGCCAAGCCTGGAAACCGATCCGCGCCGGTTACGCGATCGCAGCCGCAAGCTCGCCGATATCCTCACCATTGGCCGCACGCTGCAACTCGCCGCCAATAACGGCACCACGCTGAAAACCTCGATTGCGCAAAATCGCGGCAGCGCGGAAATGATTCCGCTATTGCCGGAAACTTATTTCGCTTCGTTGCCGTTGGGCCGGGCTTATGTCACGCCCGTGGTCAACTCGATGGAAGGGGAAGTGATCGTGGATGATTTGGCCGGCAGCCGGACAAGCACAACTTCGCCGATCGATCTCAAAGTCGTTGATGGCCGCGTCACACTCATTAAAGGCGGCAAAGCCGCCAACGATCTCCGGCGGCGGCTACGGCTTGCCGGCGCGAATGCCCGCCTGGTGGTCGAAATCGGCTTCGGATTGAATGATAAAGCGCGTTTGGGCAATTCAGCGTTTGAAGATGAAAAAGTTCTCGGCACGGCGCATCTCGGCTTTGGGCGAATAACCAGCGGCAACAAGATTCCCGAAGTTTTTGTCCGCGGCATTTTAAAAGCGCCCAGCGTGACAATTGATGGGAAAAAAATTATCGAGGAGGGGAAAATTCTATTCGGCTAAAAAAACCGAGGAAATTTCTTGCCCACTGAATTGAAAATCCCACAGAATTGAATTTGAAAAAAATTCTGTGGGATTTTCTGTTTCCTTCGGACGCAGTCTGTGGGCGACTCTGCTCGTAAAGCTTGAATGAAGCAAAAATTACTGCTTCACCACCCAAACTTTGATCGCGGCCTGCACTTCGCCGTGCAGTTTGACCGGCACTTCATAGAAGCCGAGCGCTTTGATCGGTTCGTCGAGCAGGATCTTGCGTTTATCAATCTCGAAGCCTTTGGCCGCCAGCAGGTCGGCGATGTCCTGGGTGGTCACGGAACCAAAGACGCGATCTTCTTCACCGACCGGCACCGTCGCCGTCACCGAGACGCCGTCGAGCTTGGTCTTGAAGTCTTCGGCCTGTTTTTTCTCGCGATCCTTTTTCGCTTCGAGGCGGAGCTTGTCTTGCTCAAAAAGACGCAGGGTACGGTCGGAGGCTTCGTACGCAATGCCGCGCGGAATCAAAAAGTTTCTCGCATAGCCGTCTTTGACGGCCACAATTTTGCCGGCGTCGCCAAGGGTTTCAAAATTCTGCCGGAGAATGACTTTCATATCTGAAATTCCTGTTAGAAAAGTTATGGCGAAGGTTTTAATTGTTTTATTTGACCGGATCAGCAACATAAGAAATCAACGCCAGCTGGCGCGCGCGCTTGATCGCCGTGGTCAGCATGCGCTGATGCCGGGCGCAGGTTCCGGAGGTGCGGCGCGGAATGATTTTGCCCTGCTCGGTCATAAAACGCACCAGGCGTTTATCGTCCTTATAATCGACGTACACATCTTTTTCTTCACAAAAACGGCAAATACGACGTTTCTTCAACATTACGGAACTCCAAATTTAAGATTCGATACAACGGTTTCGGAGTGCCCCGCGCTTGCGGATTTTCAGAGACGGGCGGAGCAATGTGAAATACAACCGTGTTGATTAAAGTTTTAAATTTTCGTAGCCAAAATTAAATTCGTTGGCCGTGCTGCTTTTGCCGGCCTCGGGCGCCGACTCGTCCGGCGCCGGCGGCTCGTGATGCTCGTCAAGCGCCATGCTGTCAAACTCATCGCCGTCGGCCATAAGCTCGCCCGAGGGATGGCGCCTGTTCAAAAACTGGATCCGTCGGGCTTTGATTTCGACGACGTTCTTGGTGGTGCCGTCTTCGTTTTTCCAGATGCGGCTTTGCAGCTCGCCATCGACCAAAACCGCGCTGCCTTTCTGCAAATTTTCAGCGCAGCTTTCGGCCAGCTTATACCACGCCACCACGCCAACATAACAGACATTTTCCCGCCATTGGCCGATGTTATCTTTAAAACGACGATTGGAAGCGATGTAAAAATTCGCCACCGGCGTGCCGTTGGTGGTTTTCCGAAACGACGGCGAGGTGGTGAGATTGCCGACAATCATCACCGAATTGACATCCGGCATTTTCAAGTCCGCCATAGCCTTTTCCTCCCTCGGTCAAAAACATGACTGGGAAAAAATAAAATTTTTCAGCGGAAGTAGCTCGACAATGTTAAGTTAAAAATTACCCTCATTGCGAGGCGTTTTTTGCCGAAGCAATCTCTGGGCTTTCAAAGGATTGCTTCGCTGAGAAGCGCTCGAATGACATTAGAAATCTAACTTAACATTGTCAAGGTAGGCGCCGCGCACAGATGCCGCGCAACTCGAGCCGCAATTTCGTTAGGAAAGCGGCACTTCATCCTCGGCATCAACAGGAACTTCATCCCATGCTTCGGACACGCTCTCAACTTCAGCGGCCTTTTTGGCCTTCTGCTCTTCTTTTATAACAAGCGGATCAACCTTCACCGTCAAATGACGCAGCACGGATTCATTCAGGCGATACTCGCGCTCTAAAAGCAGCGGCAGCGCTTCCGGACCGGCGAAACGCACTTGCAGATAAAAGCCGTATTGCTTCTTCTTGATCTCATAAGCGAGACGACGCTTGCCCCAGTCGTCCACTTTCACGATGTTGCCGCCGTGATTGGAAATGAAATTGACAATCTTATCGTTTTGACTGCGAACTTCATCAGCTTTCAGGGTGGAATCGATCACAATCGTAGTTTCGTAGAGCTTCAAAAGATTTTCACCTCCTTAAATTATGCATTAAATTTGTTCATCGCTTGTTGCACGCCGTCGTTGATGAAGCTGAGCGCGGCCTCGACGGCGCGGTCGCAAATTTCCGGCAGCCGCTTCTGTTCTTCTTTGGAAAAGGTCGACAACACATAATCAGCCATTTCGCCTTTTTCGAACTCGGCGCTGAGGCCGAGCCGCAAACGCGAAATCTCCGGCGTCCCGAGATGTTGAATCACCGAGGCCATACCGTTGTGGCCGCCGTCGCTGCCGCTCGCGCGCAACCGCAATTTGCCCAGCGGCAATTGATGGTCGTCGAGAACAATCAGAATGCGCAAACAATCGAGGCCAAAATAATCGACGGCATGGCGCACGGCAAGCCCGCTGTTGTTCATGAACGTGAGCGGTTTCAACAGCAGAACCGCCGCGCCGGAAGCGATCAAGTAATCGCCTTTGCCCGGCCGAAAGCTGAGATTGAGCCGCCCAGCAAGCCGCTCAACAACCTTGAACCCGATGTTGTGGCGCGTGTTTGCGTAACGCGAGCCTGGATTTCCCAAGCCAACTATAAGATGCTTTTCTGACATGCCGCACGCGGCAATTGAGAAGGTACACGCAGGCTGCGCTCGAAGGGGAAACGCAAATGAGGAAGGAGTTTCTTGGCAGCAAACAATGAATAATTGCCAACTTCACTGGCCAATCGCCGTCTCGCTTCAACTTGTTCCCAAACAACGAGTCTACGGCCGCCGGCTTACTTCTTCTCTTTTTCTTTCTTTTCTTCCTTGCCCTTGCCTTCGGCTTTGCCCTTGCCTTCGGCTTTGCCTTTGCCTTCGGCGGCTTCGCCCTCAGCTTCTTCCTTCTTGCGACCGATGACTTCCGGTTCGGCCTTCTCTTCGGCCGGCGCTTCAGCCGCCGGAGCTTCTTCAACCTTGGGCGGCAACACACTGGCTATCACCTGCCCCGGATCATTCAATATCCTGACCCGGTCGAGTTTGATATCGCCGACATGAACCGTATCTTGGATTTTTAAGCCGCCGACCTCGATCGGAATATTTTCCGGAATATCCAACGGCAAACATTCGATTTCGAGTTCGCGCAACATCGTTTGCAGGGTGCCGCCTTCTTTGACGCCGACCGGCGAACCGATCAATCGCACCGCAACTTTGATTCTGACCTTTTCGGTGAGCTTGATGCCCATGAGATCGACGTGCAGCGGCCGGCTGGTGAGCGGATCCCATTGCACTTCACGAATGACGCATTTTTCGTTTCTGCCGTTATCGAATTTCAGATCAACGAGATTGGCCTTGTTCACGATCACCGTGCGCAGGGCTTTTTCATCCACCGCAACGGGAATCGAATCCTGGCCGTGAATATAAAAAATACCGGGAATGGCGCCGGTGCGACGCATTTGCCGCGCGCCTTTCTTGCCAATTTCTTGTCGCAAAGACAAATTCAATAAAACTTCTGCCATCTTTTTCTCCAATAAACTAAACTGCTTTATTTTTAATCAAAAAGCAAACTGATCGATTCTTCGTTGTGAATGCGCATAATCGCGCGGCCAAACAATTCACCGACGGAGAGAATCTTCATGCGATCGTACTGCTTGGATTTGTCGATGGGCACGGAATCGCTGACCACTAGCTCATCGATGCCGGAATTCGCCAAACGTTCAACCGCCGGGCCGGAGAGAATCGCGTGCGTGCAGGCCGCCGACACTTTTTTCGCGCCACGTTCCTTCAATTTGGCCGCCGCCATCGTCAAGGTGCCGGCGGTGTCGCAAATATCATCGATCAGCAAGGCGTTCATGCCCTCGACGTTGCCGATGACATTCGTCATCTCAACCGCATTCGGCCGCGGGCGCCGTTTGTCGACCACGGCGATCGGTGCGTTCAGGCGTTTGGCATAGGCGCGCGCCAAATGCGAGCCGCCGATATCCGGCGACACCACCACCAAATCCGGAATTTTTTTGTCCCGGTAATAATCGGCAAAAATCGTCGCCGAATACAGATGATCCACCGGAATATCGAAAAATCCCTGAATCTGCGGCGCGTGCAAATCCATGGTCAAAATGCGATTGGCGCCGGCGGTGGTAAGCAGATTCGCCACCAATTTCGCGGTGATGGAAACTCGCGGTTGATCTTTGCGATCCTGCCGCGCATAACCGAAGTACGGAATGACGGCGGTGATGCGGCGCGCCGAGGCCCGCTTTGCCGCATCGATCATAATCAACAACTCGAGCAGATTGCGCGCCGGCGCGCAGGTCGGCTGGATGATGAAAACATCCTGGCCGCGAATGTTCTCGCAAAATTTGACCCACGTTTCCCCGTCGCTAAATTCTTGAAACTCGTTTTTCCCCAATTCGAGATTGAGATAAGCCGCAATCCGTTGCGCCAGCTCGGGATGCGCGCGGCCCGAAAAAAGCCGCGGATGTTGCAGAACAGCGCTCATTGAGCACATTGCAAATGAAAAAATGCACAACAACTTTCATTTAACCAAACAAACGGCAAATGGCCGGGCAAATTTCAAGCTGCCCTTTGCCTGTTGCCCCTTGCTTGCTGGGGCGGAAGGATTCGAACCTTCGAATGCAGGAACCAAAATCCTGTGCCTTGCCAACTTGGCGACGCCCCAAGAAATATACGCGCCTCCTCCGCTTCGCTTCCGAATAACCCGATGCCGTCAAATGGCGTCAAGGCTCTTGACCGTTGCGGCGCATTTCCGCTTTATACGCCTCGATGATCGCGTTTTCTACTTTTTCACGAAATTCGTTGGTAATCGGATGAGCGATGTCGCGATAGGTTCCGTCATTCATCTTGCGACTCGGCATGCTGACGAAATAACCCGTCGCACCCTTGATGACTTTCATCCCGCGCACGACGAAACAGTCATCAAACGTCACATTAACGAATGCTTTCAGCTTGTCCTCTTCCCGAACACTGACCGTGATCTCCGTTATCTCCATCCATCCCTCCTTGCAAAGATTGATCTGATGACATGGACACCTGGTTGCGTAATCGCCCGCTCTTCAAGAGCGCGCGGCGGAGGTCAGTACTGCATTTGGTATACTTGCGGTATACCCCATCGAATCGGTCTCGTCACAAACGTGTTACAATTTTTGAAAAGCTGCTTCCGATCTTCTGCTTCCTGCTGGGTGTGGAACAAGCCAAACATGGCCGAACCGCTGCCGGTCATGCTTGACACGAAAGCGCCGCTGTTTTTAAGCTGCAACTTGATTGCGGCTAACTCCTCATACTTTTCAAAGACCGCGGTTTCGAGATCATTTTGACAGATTTCAACGAGTTCCTGGCCTGTCAATTGCTCAATGTTTGAGCTTGGTAATTTACGATTCTTTTGTGTTTTTGTCAAGCCTAATTTATTGTAATTTTGGTATGCCCACACGGTGGAAACCACTACCGGCGGTTTGACTAAAAAAATCCAAAACTTTGGCAAATGGGTCAGGGGTTCGAGAATTTCGCCGCGGCCGCGGCCGGAACACAGTCCACCGGTCAAAAAAAAAGGCACATCAGAGCCAAGCTGTATCGCAAGTTGATACAACGTGTCATTTGACAAATTCAATTCAAAAAGCCGGTTCACCACAATGAGAGTAGTTGCCGCATCACTGCTGCCGCCGCCCAATCCCGCGCCCGCGGGAATATTTTTTTCGAGATGCAAACGCACACCGAGTTGGCGCTGCGCCGCGTCGCAAATCAATCGATACGCTTGCGCGCAGAGATTGGACGCATCCACCGGAATATCCGAGTTATTGCAAGTCAATTCGAAACGGCCTCCGGCCGTTTTTTCAAAGAACAAACGATCCGCCAAATCGATTTGGAGAAAAAGCGTTTCCAACTCATGATACCCGTCCGGACGCTTGCCAAGAATGCGCAGCCCCAGATTAATCTTGGCGAACGCCGGCACACACCAGGCTTTCATGTGATCAATTAAGATTTTCGTGAACCGCGTTTGGGAGCAGGCGGCCCAGAATCCCGTTCGGGTTTGCCGGTTGGTTGCGGCGCAGGAGCCCTTGTGGGAATTGATGAGTTGAGCTTGGCGCGCTCCTTCGCGCTGTACATGACCAGCTCAGCTTGTTCGTCCGGGCGGGGAATAATATGAGTTGACACCACTTCGCCGACTTGGCGCGCCGCCGCGCTGCCGGCTTCAACTGCGGCTTTGACGGCGCCGACTTCTCCCACCACTTTGATGGTGACCAAGGCGGCGTCGGTGACTTCCTTGCCGACACACACCACATTGGCCGCTTTCAACATCGCATCAGCGGCTTCGAGCGCCGCGACCAACCCTCGCGTTTCGACCAAACCCAAGGCGCGTTCTGTCATGGTGCTTGTTCCTTATTGCTGGTGGCTTGTTGCTCGTTGCTTGTTGTTGGTAATTGGTACGACACGAGAAACCAGCAACCAGCTACCAGTTTAACTTTCCGACGTAAGTTCGCTGCGTTTCGGCAAAATCATTTCCACTTCCGCATGTGGGCGCGGAATCACGTGCACCGAGACCAGCTCGCCGACTTTTTCGGCTGCGGCCGCGCCGGCGTCGGTCGCCGCTTTGACGGCGCCGACATCGCCTCGCACCATTACGGTCACATAGCCGCCGCCGATTTTCTCCTTGCCAATCAACGTCACTTTCGCTGCCTTCACCATCGCGTCCGCGGCCTCAATGGCGCCGACCAAGCCGCGGGTTTCGATCATACCGAGCGCATCAAGACTCATAATCACGAACTCCTTAACAGGCATCGCCTCTTGCTGCCCAACGGGCGTAGCCCGATTGTACCGTTACAAACCGTTAATTGATTGTAAAAAATAACCAAAAAAAATTCTATTGTCAAATTATTTTTCAGCTTCATCCGAAAAACAGGCCCGGCATAGGCTTGCCTCATGAATTCAATCAATTCTAATATATCCTTTTTAGATCATCAAGGCAAGGGATTTTTAAAAAACACTTGCTTCTAAATGGCGCCTTTTATATATTTTTAATCGACTCACAATAACACCGTATTGCACAAATTAAACAGATTTTGAAAAACCCAGCGAGCGCCGCAAGCAGCGCCGCTTGATGCGCCAGGAAAACCAATAGCTGTTACCCATGACCCTCTCAGAAAAATTAAACGAAGATTACAAAGCCGCCATGAAAAGTGGCGAGAAAATACGCGTCGAAACGCTGCGCCTGCTCAAAGCCCAATTGCAGCAGGAGCAAATCGACAAAATGCGAACGCTGGCGCCGGAAGATGAAATGGCCGTGCTCTCCAACGCCGCGAAAAAGCGCCGCGAAGCCATCGACTCGTACAAGCAAGCCGGGCGCGCCGATTTGCTTGAAAAAGAAGTGGCCGAACTGGCGATCATTTCGAGTTATTTGCCGCAGCCGTTTTCGCCGGAAGAGCTGGCGCAGATCATCGATGCTGCGATCAAGGAAACCGGCGCTGCTGCCGCCGGCGATCTCGGCAAGGTCATGGGGAAAATTATGCCGCAAATCAAAGGGCGGGCTGACGGCAAGCTGGCGCAGCAGATGGTTCGTGAGCGGCTGGGCGGCTAAAAACGCTTGCGGGGTGGTTCGTGTCCAATTCTATCCCGCCATACAATAATAAATTTATCTGCTGTCTTTAAAAAATATTTTTCTGTATTGGTTTTATCGGAGTTGGAGAAATGATGATGGGACATTTACATGCTGATATGACGGTCAAAGGCAGCAAGGCTGCTGTCAAATTAAAAAATGTGCTGATTGATACCGGCGCAACTTATACAGTTTTGCCGGAAAAAGTATTGCGGGAAATTGGCGCTTCGCTTCTTCCTGCAAAAGTCGAAGTTGAGTTGGGAAATTCAAAAAAAGTCAAGGCCAAAGCCTATGGCGTGGCCATCAAAATAAAAGGCGTCGAAGCGCCTTCGATTAGCCTTACTTTTAAAGGCGCGCAAACCGTCATCGGCGTCGAAACTTTGGAATCTCTTGGGATGAAGCTGGATCCCGCCCGCGGCAAATTAGAATTCACCCGCCCCAAAGGCATGGCATATTTCTTTTCCGCTGTTGGATAAATTATGGCTGTCGAAGTAAGCTACGCTGATTTTACGATCATTGCTTTAATGATCATCTTTGGATTCGAAGGATACCGCGCAGGATTCTTTAAAGGAATTTTAAGCATCGGCGGCTTTTTTTTCGCGCTGATCATTGCCGTGGTTGCCCTCCCTTATTCCGCGCGATTCTACAACTTCGTCATCGAGCTGCCCGCCAATATCAGCATCGTGATGGGCTTCACGACCATTTTCGTTTTGTTGCTTTTGCTCTACGCGCTCTTTTTACAATGGGTGCATTCGATTATGAAAATGGAAGTGGTCGATTGGTTCAACCGCATCTCCGGCACCATCATCGGCCTGTACAAAGGCCTGCTCACGGTCAGCCTGCTGTCGCTGGGCTTTTCACTTTTCCCCATGCCGGATTTGGTCAAATCCACCGAGGCGCGCAGCGTGTTTATGATTCCGGTCAAGTACGTAGCGCCGTTTAATTACAACTATGTCCGTAAGCTTAATCCCTACACTCCTTCATTCGAAGAAACGCTGAAAAAAACATTCGCGCAAATGGAGAAAGAACCCGATGAGATGGCCACGATTCTCATCCAGGAATTCGGCAAGCGCTTTCTGGAAAAGAGTGTAACCAACAAGCGGTAATGCGTAATCAAACTCATTCCGGCGACGACGAAGCGGCCCTCGCTCCCTCCCAACTCGATTCGCCTGTCGCTTCTCCATCCTCTCACGACGGCGTCATTGAACTTTTAGAGCTCGACAAAATTCTCGAACAAATTGCCGAAGCCGCCCTGTCGCCGATCGGCGGAGAAGAAATTCGCGCCCTGCGTCCGCGCACTGATATTCGTGAAATTCAAAGCCGGCTCGACGAAGCAACGGAGATGCGGGCTATTCTGGATTACGACGAGCCTTTTCCGCTGAGCACCATTCCCGATCTTCGCCCGGCCTTGCAGCATTTGCGCATCGCCGGCCGCGCGTTGGAAATTCGCCAGCTCATCGATTTCGCGCACTTTCTCGGCGGCCTCCGGCGAGTGCGCAGCTATCTCTCGGCGCGCCGCGAAAAATATCCGCTGCTGGCGGCCATCGCGCAGCCGCTGACGCCTTTGCAAGATATTGAAACAAGCATTGAAAATGCCATCAGCTTTACCGACGGCAGCGTGAAAGACTCGGCCAGCCCGGTGCTCGCGCGCTTGAGAAAAGAAATCCGCCGCGCCATGGCAGAGACGCGCGAACGTTTGCAAAGCATTCTGAAAAAATTGGCGGCGCGCGACATGCTGCAAGAGGAATTGATTACCATGCGCGAAGGCCGCCTGGTGTTGATGCTCAAAGATGAATATCGCCAGAGCGTTCCCGGCCTGGTTCACGACGAATCCGCCAGCGGCCGCACGCTTTTTGTCGAGCCGATGGAATCGGTGGAATCGAACAACCGCATTCGCCAACTGCAAAGCGCCGAACGTGAGGAGGTCGAGCGCATTTTATTGGAGCTGTCCAATCGTTTGCGCCAGCATCTGCCGGCGCTGCAAACAAATCTGGCGCGGCTCGTTCAACTCGACGTCATTCACGCCAAGGCGCATTTTTCGCGGCAGCTCGATTGTAACGCGCCGCAGTTGCTAACCGAGGGCGCGCTCAAACTATCCGGCGCGCGACATCCGCTGTTGCTGCTCACCGCCGAAAAGCGAAAAGCGCGCGACAGCGTGGTGCCGCTCAATATCGAGTTGGGTGGCGACACCATCACCCTCATTCTCACCGGTCCGAACGCCGGCGGCAAAACCGTGGCCTTGAAAACCGTCGGCCTGCTTGCCTTAATGATCAATTGCGGGCTGCACATTCCAGCGCAGCCGGACAGCCAGATGCCAATTTTTCGCCGCATTTTTGTCGACATCGGCGACCGGCAGTCCATTGAGGAAGATCTATCGACATTCACTTCACACATGGCGCGAGTGGTGGAAATTCTGCGGCAAGCGCAAGCCGGCGACCTCGTGCTCATGGATGAAATCGGCTCCGGCACCGATCCGGAAGCAGGCGCGGCGCTGGCCATGGCCATTTTGCAGGAACTCACGCAACGCCGCTGCATGACGATTGTGACGACGCATCACGGCGCATTGAAAACTTTTGCGCACGAGACCTCCGGCGTCGCCAATGGCTCGATGGCGTTCGACGGCGAAACCCTGCGGCCAACGTATCAATTTCGCCCCGGCGTGCCCGGCGCGAGTTATGCGTTTGAAATTGCGGAACGGCTGGGGTTGCAAAAAGACGTGATAGAAACCGCCGCGCAATTTGTCGGCAAGGAAAAAGGCAGCGTTGAAAACTTGCTGGCCGAGCTGGACGCCAAATTAATCGAACAGCGCAAAACCACGGAAAAAATAAAACTCGAGGAGACGCGTTTCGCGGCGCTGGCGAAATTGTATGAAGAGCGCGTCAATACGCTCAAAGCGCAAGAGCGCGAGCTGAAGCAAAAAGCCGTCGCCGAATCCGAAGCGATTTTGCAGCGCGCCAATGCGGCGATAGAAAAAGCCGTGCGCGAAATTCGCGAACAGGCGGCGAGCCGCGAAGCGATTCAAAGCGCGAAACAGGAATTGCAAGCCGTGCAAAACGAAATCGCGGCGGAAAAGCGCCGGGTGAGCGCCGAACCGTCGGCGCCGGATAAGCCGTTGCCGGACGCGCAACCCGGCATGAAAGTCAAATGGCTCAAGCAAAACGCCGTCGCCACCGTGCTGGAAGCGCCGGATTCTTCGCGGCGTGTTTTACTGGAAGTGGGCAGCCTGCGCGCGCGCGTGCCGCTGTCGGAGTTGCGTTCGCACGAAACGCCGCCGGCAAAATTGGAATCATTGCCCAAAATCAGCAGCTTCGACTCGCCGGCCCAACTGCCGGAAATTGATTTGCGCGGCATGAGGGTCGACGAAGCGCTCGCGGCGGTCGATAAATTTTTGGATGGCGCCCTGTTGGCGGGATGGCAGGAAGTGCGGCTGCTTCACGGAAAAGGCACCGGCGCCTTGAGACAAAGCATCGGGAATTTTTTGAAAAAACATCCGCAGACGCAGCGTTTTCACGAAGCGGCGATGGGCGAAGGCGATTACGGCGTTACGGTCGTGGAATTGAAATGATAAAAAATCAGCGATGAAAAATCAACAGGCGCGTGTTGGCAGTGTCCTGGCTCACGGCGTATTTTGCTGATTCTTTGTGTTTGCGTAATTTGATACGAACGGCGTTTGTGTAGGCATACAATTCTTTCGCATCTTTCGCTTCGTGTGCCAGGTCAATCACCAAAACGTCTTCTTTTGATAATGTCGGCAAACTATCAAAAATTTGTTTATATAATTTACTGTATTTTCCCTTTCGCCCGCGTAATGTTACGTTTCCACGTCTTTCAACAGAGAATCGCATAATCTGTAATCTCCATAAAAATGTTTCAACCGGTTTTTGGTAACAAAATTCTTTCTTAATACATTATAACTTTTTTCACCATTTGCAAGAGTTTTTTAAAAATGCCTTATCAACACCTGCTCGACGTCGCCGTCAACGCCGCACAAGCGGGGGGCGAGACGCTGCTGGCGATGGCCCCACGCCGCGAAACCCTGCGTATCGAAGCCAAAGCCGAATCGGATTTCGTCACCGTCGCCGACCGCGCCTCCGAAGAAACGATCGTGAAGCGCCTGCTCGAGGCTTTCCCGGATCATCAAATTCTTGCCGAGGAGCAATCACACGCCGAACCTGGCGAAAAAACCTCGGCGCCCTCGGCAAATGTGCAGTGGATCATCGATCCGCTCGACGGCACGACGAATTATATTCACGGCGTGCCGAATTTTTCCGTCTCCATTGCGGCCAGGCAAAATGCCGAGGTGATCGTTGGCGTGGTTTGGGATCCTTTGCAGCGCGAGCTTTTTACGGCGATAAAGGGCGGCGGCGCGTTTCTCAACGGCAAGCCCATTCACGTTTCCGCCTGCGCGCGCTTGCGCGACGGCTTGATTGCCACCGGCTTCCCGTTTCGCGTGCGGCATTTTCTTGATTCTTATTTTCGCATGTTTAAAGATTTCTTGCAGGCCGCGCGCGACCTTCGCCGCTTCGGCTCTGCGGCGCTCGATCTCGCCTACGTCGCCGCCGGCCGCTTTGACGGCTTCTGGGAATATTGCCTGAATCCGTGGGATTTTGCCGCCGGCGCCCTGCTCGTGCGCGAGGCCGGGGGAGAAATCAGCGGCTTCGCCGAAGATGAAAATTTTTGGGAAACCGGCAATATTCTGGCGAGCAATGGCAAGCTCCATCAAGCGATGCGGGAGATTATTCTTACAACATAACGACACATGAAAATATCCCGCATCATTGTGGGGCTGCTTTTACTCGCTTCACTCTGCGCCTGGGCGCACCATTCCCGCCCTTATCCCGATCTCGCTGAAATGCTCGCGCATCCAGAGCAATATGCCGGCAAACGCGTGGCGGTTTTTATTGAGACGCGAGTGGCCGAGCAAACCGAAGATGGTTTTATCCTCACGCAGCGCGGCCATCGCCTGCGCGTCCACACCGGCATTAAAGATGTGCCGCTCAACGAATTTGTCGCCGTGGCGGGAATTTTTCAACCGCCGGATCGTCTTCACGCCGATTCAGTGCATCAGGCGAAAGGCCGGCGCTGGAAAATCGCCGTGTCGGTGATTCCGGTTTTGCTGCTCGTCTTCTTGTTGCCGATGGCGCTGCGCTTCGACCGGCAAACACGAGCTTTCACCCTGCGCCAAAAACCACATGCCTGATTTGCTCACCCACTCCGCCGCCGCTTATCTTGCCGCCCGGCGCTGGTTTCCGCGGCCGGCGGCGATTTTTTTTATTGTCGGAACGATGTTGCCGGATGTGTTGTCGCGCCCCTTTTACATTATCTTTCCAACCTTGCACTGGTGGGTGATGCCGTTGCATACGCCAATCGGCATCCTCATCGTCTGCTGGATCATCAGTGGTTTGTTTAAAGCCGAGGATCGCAAAATAGTTTTCATCGCGCTGTTGGCCGGCGCGATGTTGCACTTTTTGCTCGACGCGCCGCAAAAACACCTCGCCGCCGGTTATTTTTGGCTTTTTCCATTTTCCTGGAAAACCTACGAATGGGGTTGGTGGTGGTCCGAAGATTCGGTGCGGCTTGTGCCGGGGGTGATTTTGCTCGTTGCGTTTGTCGAAATTATCATTTATTCTCGAAATCATCGGCAAAAAAGTTCATTGCAAAGATGAAAATTCGGTTGTAAATTATAGCAGGAGGTCAACATGCTGAAAGAGTCACGTTTAATCAAAGGCTGGATGAATGAAAGCCAGAAAATAGGCGAACAAATTGGCGAGCGAAAAGGCGAACGAAAAGGCAAGCTCTCGATTCTTCAGAAGCAACTACACCAGAAGGTCGGTGGATTGTCTCCCGAGCTTTTGTTGAAACTACAAAAACTTAACAGCACTCAACTGGATAACCTGAGCTTGGCGTTGCTCACCATCACTAACCAGAAAAAGCTGCAAGCCTGGTTGAACAATGGCGCTTCCAAAACGGCTCGAAAAAAGTAACAAAAGGCTACACCTGTAAGGATTCATGCCCATCTTGCATTATCGCGGCGCCGGCCGCTTCAAAGGTTTTCTTTTTGCCTTTGCGATTCTGATCATTCTGGCGCTGTTGTGGTACACGCAAAAGATCGTCAACGGCTTGCGCAACGAAGCGCGGCAAATTTTGCTGTTCTATACCCAATTCTATGCCCGCGCCGCTTCGGAAGCCAGCGATTCCGATCTCAGTTTTATTTTCGAACACATCATCCAGCGCACGGATTTTCCTATCATTCTCTGCGACGAGAATTTTGAGCCGACCACCTGGAAGGGCATCGACATCCCCCCGGATTCCGCCAGCTCGCCGGCCGCCCGAGCGCAGGTGCAACAGATCATGGCCTCGATGCGCGAGGAAATCGATCCGATCCCGCTCACGTATGTCGATCCGCAAACCGGGCAATCACGGATATTGAGCTATCTGATTTACGGCGACTCCAAGCTGATCAAACAACTGCAACTGCTGCCATACGTGGAAATCATGGTGGCCGGCATGTTCATTCTCGTTGGGTTTTGGGGCTTCAACAGCATTCGCCGCAACGAGCAGCGTTTGATCTGGGTGGGCCTGGCGAAGGAAACGGCGCATCAGCTCGGCACGCCGATTTCTTCATTGCTCGGTTGGATTGAGTTGTTGCGCAACAAAGTCCAGGCGAGCAACGGCGACCAGGCCGGTCAGGCCGGCACGCTCAACGAGATGCAGCGGGACGTCGAGCGCCTCAGCAAAGTCGCGTCGCGCTTTTCGCAAATCGGCTCGCAGGCGGATTTGAAAGAGCAGGACCTCATGCCGATGCTGGAGGACATCATCAAATATTTTCGGCGCCGGCTGCCGCAAATGGGCAAGGAAGTCCACCTCGAAATCATCAATGCCAGTCCGGGCGAAATCAGGCCCGTGGCCATCAATCGTGATCTGTTTGAATGGGTGTTGGAGAATCTCATTAAAAATTCGCTCGACGCCATCGAAAAACCGAAAGGTGAAATCATTCTCGAATTGAAACCGGCCGGCGACAACCGGCATCGCATCGCGCTCGATATTCGCGACAACGGCCGCGGCATCGAGCCGGCCGTTCGCAAAAATATTTTCAAGCCCGGTTTCAGCACCAAGAAAAGAGGCTGGGGGCTTGGCCTCAGTCTCGCCAAACGCATCGTCGAAGACTATCATCACGGCAAACTCTTTTTGAAGGAAACTCGTCCCGGCGAAGGTTCGACGATGCGAATCGTGTTGTAGTCCGAATTTTAAAAGCCGCTGCCACGCGTGGTCAGCGCTTCGATTGTTTCAAATCGACCTCTGATCTCAATTTAAAACAATCTATGCAAAAATTTTCCGGGTTATGAAAATTTTTGCATACTCCTGCAGAAATGCCTCTTCCTCATTCACCATCCCCCCTTTTTAAAAAACTAAAAGTGCCTAACCGATTAGAAGCTTGTAATTTTAAAATTTAGATAAGAAAAATCGACGCTGTTGGCGACAATTTTCCATCAAGTAGCGAGAAGTTATAATAATGAATACAATTTATTTGGCCTTGGCATGTGCCTTGCGAATGATGATTCTTCAAAGTTTTGCTGGCAAGTAAATCGCTCAAGTCACGAACCGGTGGTTTTAGCGCTGATCATTTTTGGGATTCACCTATGACTACAACTCGCCAAATCTTCGTCTGCATCATTTTCATCGCGCTCGGTATTGCCGCGCGGCTCGACGCCGGCATTTCGGGAACAGTGTCTGGTTTCGTGCGCGATCAAGAAACCGGCAACCCGCTGCCTGGGGCTGCGGTCGTCATAGAAAACACCGCCTTCGGGGCGACTGCCGACAAGCACGGTTTCTACATCATTCAAAACCTGCCGGTTGGCAGCTACAGCCTGCGCGCGACAATGATCGGTTACATTCCGATGAAAATGACCGCGGTTGAGGTCAAAATCGATTTGAATACGCCGGTAAACTTCTCGCTCACTGCGCGCGCGCTGCAAGTTGAGCAGGAAATCGTCGTCACGGCGCCGCGAATTAAAATTTACAAAGATGCGATTGCGAGCGTGCATTACATCGACGCCGAGGATTTGTCCGTTTCGCTGCCGGTGCAAACTTTTCAAGAGGCGCTGCCGCTGGCGCCCGGTTTTGTGGCGAATCGCTTCCGCGGCGGCAGAACCGCCAATACGCTTTATTTGATCGACGGGCTTCCGGCGGGCGGGCCGCTCACCCGCGATTTGGCGTTCATGGTGCAAAACTCGGCGATCGCGCAGATGGTCGTGCAGACCGGCGGCTTCGGCGCGGAATATGGGAACGTCTCCGCCGGCTTGGTCAATATCATCACGAAAGAGGGCCGGAATAATTTTGACGGCATCGCGCGCGTTGCCACGGATGTGGTCGCGCCCAAAGAAAGCGGCTTTGAAAACACCCGGCGCGCCGAATTTGCGGTGTCGGGGCCGATGACTATCGGCTTGGGCAGTTCGGTTATCGAGACGAATTATCTCATTTCCGGCGGCATAAATTTGAGCGACACACCTTATGAAGAAACTTTGCGCCAGGCGTTTAAATCACCGGTGCTGTATAATTATGACGTCAATGTGAAATTCGCCATCCGCGCTTCACAAAATATTTATCTCCGGCTGCAAACGCTGCTCTCGGATTATGATTGGCGGAAATACGACGCGCAATGGGAAGGGCGCTTGTCGGCTTTGCCGAAACGACGCAACCGCAATGTGCGCCTCAGCGCCTCGCTGACGCACACGCTGAACGCCACCACTTTTTACAAGCTCGACGTTGCCGCTATGAGCTTGCGGCGGAATGTTTTGGGCGATTTTTCCACCACGGCGCCGGCCAATTTAATCGTGCCCAATCAATCTCTCGCCACCACCTGGCCCGGAGACACCGAACCCTGGAACGAGCAGAGCAGCGAAAAACAATTGACGGCGCATTTGAGTTTCGTCCGCCAGCTTCATCCCGTGCACCAGCTCAAGGCCGGCCTCGAAGCCAACCTTTGGGATTTGTCGCTGCACCGCCTCCGCTATTTGCTGTGGCCGAATGTCAAAGACAAAACCAGTTTCACCTACAGCCGCTACACGGATGCGTTCCAGCAATTTCCGTTTACCCTGGCCGGCTATGTCAATCATAAAATCGAAAAAAGCAATTTCGTTGTTAATTTGGGTCTGCGCTATGAAGCGTTTTCGCCGCACGCCAGACAGACGCCGCTGCTGGCGGCGGACTCGACGGATATTTTCGGAAGCGGCAAGGCCCGGTTCAAACAAACGTTGGCGCCGCGCTTGAGTCTCGCGGTTCCGCTTGGCAGCAACGAACATCTGTCGTTTAATTACGGCTGGTTTTATGAAATGCCGCCGCTTTATTATCTGTATTTGAATCGCGCCGGCAACCAGGAGGCGGCCTGGCCGGTTTTCGGCAACGCCGATTTGAAGCCGCTGCGGTCGCGCGCCTGGGAAGCGACTTATCGCCGCGTCGTGTCGCCGCAGACGATGTATTCGCTGACTTATTTTTATCGCAACTATATCGACCTGCTCGATACCTCGCCGTACCTCGTGCCCCAAAACAACCCGGCGGCCGACGGCAAAACGATTCTGCGCATTGAAAACGGCGCGCGCGCCTATATGAGCGGTTTGGAATTGGCCATCAAGCAAGATTTCGGCAAAGGCGTCAACGGCGCTTTGCTTTATACCTATTTGCACAGCACCGGCACGGCTTCCTGGCCGGAAAGCAATCTGCTGCGCCTGGCGCGCGGTGAGACGAATCAGGAGACGGACCGCTCGCCTTTGGCGTGGGATCAACGCCATACCATCAACTACAATCTCGATTTTTTAAACCAACAGGGATGGCTTCTCAGCATCTTTGGCAAAATCAACAGCCCGGCGGTGTTCACCGACTGGCTGACCGGAAAACAACAAAAACTCTCCGTGCGCCACGATCTTGATTTGAAAGCCGCGGCGCCGCTGCGCTGGGCCGGTTTGCGTTTCGAGCCGTTTGTGGAAATTCGCAATGTGTTGGATGGAAAGTACATCACCCCCGGCGACGGCGGCTTGGATTTAAGCCAGCCGTTGTCTTTGCTGCGCAATCAATTCGGACGGCAAATTTGGGTGGGCATCACGTATCGGTAATATTATTCGTTCCGATCTTGCCCCTGCACATCGCGAATGACAAAAAGCCCGCCCTCGCGTCGGAAAGGGATTTTGAGAAAGTCCGGCCCGATTTCGCCGGCCCGTTCACTGATGCTGACCAGCAGGCCGCCCGGCATATTTTGCTGTTCGATTAAAAAATACGGGATGATTTCGTAGTTTCCCAGCGGCAAAATGCCGGGCTTCAAATTAAAATCAAAGCGGAAAAGGCGCGGCTCGTTGCCGATTTTTTCAACGGCGCGCGTTCCGGCGTTGTCTTCCGGCGCGTCGGCGTAAATCTTGCCGGAATCCAGCTCTCGAAAAACAACGCCGCCCAATTGCCCGCCGATCATTTTGGGGAAAACCACCATCACCGAATCGTGAACGGCGCTCAAGGCAACGCTCACCCTGATCGTTTGCGAAAAATTCGGCGGCACCACCGGCGGGTCCACCGTCGTTTTGATGTTCAGCAGTTTTGGCATGGACAACGTGCTGATCAGCTCGCCGTTCTGATTCACCTCCCCGCGCGAATAGAGAAATTTTCCCTCGTGAACGGTAACCGGCGTCGAAATAAGTTTATAATTGGCAACATAAAAATACAGATTGAAAATGCCGCCCGCATAAACCGGACTGCCGGAAGCGGAAGGCGGCAAGGCCAACACGAATGCGCCATCCTTGTCGGTGCGCGTGGTGAGGGCGGTGTTGCCCATCCACACATGAATTCCCTCCGGACTATTGTTGTCGGCCAGGTGAATGCGGCCGCGGATTTCCAGATTCGGCGGGTTGCTGATTTCACCCTCAAGCGGACTCTTCTCACAAGCGGCGAAGAGAGCGAAGCTCAGACTGGCGGCAAAAATTTTTTTTAAAGATGATCGTGAAAGCATAAGGGTTCAAGTAATTGAGAATTGTTTTGCGCAAATAATCTTGACAATGTCATTTGCATCATCATTTCGCTGTTTAAAATTAACGATCTTGACCTGGGAAGCGGTCATACCAAAGTAGACCATTCTTATTGTGGTTTTGTTCGATGTTGAATTTGCCTGCCCTGGCGCCCGCCGCGCCACGCGGTGCCGCAGGCCAGGGATAATCGTGCGTTTCTTGTTCGCGCCTGATGATTTGCCGATGACTAACGACGTACTCGAGCCGAAGTTCGTCGCATCTTGCAGGTAAGTGTCATTGCTGCTCGTCACCGTCGTCGTGGGATCAATGATCAAATCCCCTTCCGGCGCTGAGTCAATCCAACTCCACGGCACGCCGACGAGCATGTAATCTTTGCCGCGATCAGAATAAAAATAACGCCGCATGCTCACGCGATTCGAGAAGTCGGTAACGCTGTCGGCTGCGGCATAAGCATAATCTCTCGGAAAAAGAAATGCAGCGTCGAATCCGCGTCTTCAAACTCAATCGGGTCGTCGCCGTCAAAGCCAAAGTTGTTGCCTTGCTTGATCGGCGTTTTGCCGTTGGGTCGCCGCGCGAAGACGTTGATGTTGTTCGGTGTCAGCAGAAACTCCATCGCCAAACAATTGCTCAACAATGGCACTATTTGAAAAGTACTGAAATCAATGCTGCTTCATTTCTTAAGGTTAGATCAAAAAACGTATCAAAGGTTTCTTTATTGATCGGATATCCAAAATCTCCTTCAACTGCGCCAAAATTGTATAACTCTGCCAATAGCAGACGTGGTTTTATTTCGTCGAGAAACTCATCATATGAACCTGGCTTAGAAAAACGCTCTATTTTCGGTATTAACCAAACAGAATTCTCTTCAGAAAAATACACGTCATAGTTCCCTAGCCCTTGCTTGGTGAAAAATGCTTTTATCCATTCAACAAATGGTTGTTTCGGCGTCACAATAAGTAATGAGAAATCGAGATTGCTCGGATCAACTTTTGTGGACCATTCGTTCGCATTCATATATATCTCCAACGAGTTTTTTATTTAAAATGAGCTGACTTTCCTACCTGTTTGCTCCTCTATGGTCTTGACAATCTGTGGGCGCAAAGCTTCTGGCACAAGATTATTGGGTGTTCTATTTAGAATTCCAGATTTCCAAGTCACAGCCAATGTTCCATCCTTCTGAAGAATAACAGCAAAGCCGTGATGGGCTTTGATATCACCACCTAACTGTCCACTTACGATTGCATGACCTCCTCTGCGTGGGACCCCGCCTTCAAGAATCGGCGCGCTTCCTTGGTTAGGGCTGGGACGAATTTGGATTTTGCCTGAGGCTTGATTAAAAACCCCCGAAAAGCCTTGGCCCGCTTCATGCCCTTCGAGAACTTTTGCGAGTTGTGGTGTCTTTGCGGCAGCGGTCGCAGTTTCATCTGCAACATTTGCTGCTTTTGAAATTGCTTGCCCAGCCTCATCAGAAAATCTTCCAGCGATCGCCCCAATAGCTTTGCCTATAAGCTTTGTGCCCAATACGCCGAATCCGGCTCCGGCCGCCTGCTCCATTGCAAATCGTGTATCGGACTTTCCCTGTTCAACATTACCTTGTGCCACATCTTGTGGTGAGGGAGCGTTAGCAGGATCTGCAAAAAATGCATCCGCAATGAGAGCACCAGCTAATGCAGCACCGATTATTAAGACGGGGAACTTGCCATTTGGATCAACATATTTCAGCGGGTTATTAAGGGTATAGTTATACGGTGAGACGCCAGGCGATTTTATAGCTATCGGGTCCAGCACCACCCACCGCCCAATCAATCCATCGTACGGTCTCCAATCGAAGTGATACAAATTCACTCCATACTCATCGTCATATTCCTTGCCCGTAAACTTATTCTTCGACGCCCCTTGCAAATAAGCGTTCGGTATCGCCTTCGTGCGCTGCGCCAGTGGATAGCCCCACGGGTCGTAATCATCATACCCTATCACCGGTGCGCCAGCGCTGTCCAGCACTGTTGCGCGGATGCTGCCCAAATGATCTTTCAGAAAGTAGACCGTCTTCGGCTCCTTCGACCACACCACTTCCAAATACGGACGATCACTTGGGTTTGTCGCTTCCGATGAGTAAAAGCGCATGGTGTAGCCGGCAACGTCTTCGTTGGTCGCCCACAGAATCACGCCGTAATTGGCAGCGGCGCCATTCACCCATTTTTGTGTCAAGGCAGAAAGATCCCACGGCTTCCACATCGGCAACGACAATGTGTCGCTGGCTATGAACCACATTCTACTCTCATACTGCCCGTTGGCGTCGTCTGGCGGAGGGACGGCGCCGCCGATTTTGCCGTAGGTTGCATTCCAAGCCGTGCCGGTCAAACGGTTATCCTTCGTCGCTTGCGCTTCGCTCCAGTTCACCAGCATTTGATGCGCTTGCACCCAGCGATCTACCCACGTGCCGGATCCAAAGTTGACTTTGTCATAGTACCTCAAATTCATCGTCGCCCGCAGCACGGTGGCGTTGGCCGGAATGCCGCTCAAGTTAAAATTGATCAGCGTGCGCGCTTTTAACGTGCCGCCGCTGGGAAATTTGCCAATAGCCAGCTTGGTATCGTTTCCGTAGTTGCCGGTATCGTACAGCCGCACATCTTCGTTGGTCGCCGCGTTGGTGGTCGGGTCAATGATCAAATCCCCTTCCGGCGCGGAATCTATCCAACCCCACGGCACGCCGACGAGCATGTAATCCTTGCCGCGATCAGAATACAAATACCGCCGCATGCTCACGCGGTTCGAGAAGTCGGTAACGCTGTCGGCT